>VOFG01000157.1_pt1 | contig 98001 bp, 74 predicted proteins | sample 5384171 | NCBI WGS metagenome assembly VOFG01 (sample SAMN12384726, study PRJNA508395) | human gut metagenome | isolation source: healthy gut F | host: Homo sapiens
CGAGGTCCACAACCCTGCCGAGGTTGCCCGTTTCGCGCAGGTTCTTCCGGTCGTCGTCGGAGAACTTGTGTTCCTTGTACTCGTCGAGTTTCTGCTCCTTGCGGATGAAGTGCGGCACAAGGCTGACGTTGCCCTCGCCGTCCTTCTTGAAGGAGAGGCGGGCATCCAGCTCGAAAGCTTCTCCGCCGAAATTGGGCGACACCCTCACCAAGTCGGACTTGCCGTAGTTGAGCATCCTGTCAAGGTTGCCCGACTTTTCAAGGTCGTCGCGCTTCACGCCCCATTTCTCCTCCAACTCCTTCCAGTTGATCTTGCTCTCGTCGATGGGTTGGTAGCCCCGGTTGCTCTGCGCCTGCTGCGGGTTTTCCTGATTCTGTTCGTTTTTCTGTTCCATTTCTTCCTGTTTTTTTAGGTTCGTCATCTTGTTTCTGTCCCGGTTGTTCCTGCTTTTCGGCGGACTGCTCCTCCTGTACTTTCTTTTCGTAGCCGGAGGTGTCCACCTTGTGGGGCGCAAGCATCTCCTTGTTGCCCTCGGGGTCTTTCAGCAAGTCCTTGATAACTTCCAGCAGCTTGTCGGCTTGGTCCGCCGCGACACGGTAGAAACCGAAGCGGCTGGGCTCCTTGCACTGCCGGAAGAAGTTCTTGAAGAAGTTGTCCAGCACGTCCCCGTGCCTGTCGAATTGCAGGAAACTCTGCGCGTTCTCCGCCTTTGCGGGGGTACGCTTGGGTGAGCCGTCGGCGTTAAGCCCGGCTACCACGCTAATCTCGCCCGTCTTCTCGTCGCGGACTATCAGCACGTCTTTTTCTGTTGTTTTCTTTGCCATTTGAAAAATGTTTTAATGGGTTATTTATTAAAGAAATTATGGATACGCGCCTTGTAGAAGGCTATATCTTCCTTGCGGAAATCCTTTACGTGTTCGGAGAGGAATGTCAGTACGTCCTCCTCGCTGTAATAGGTCTTTTTGCCGAGCGTCTTGTACGGCAATGCACCGATGCTGCGGTAGCGCTGCAGGGTACGCTTGCTTATCTGGAGCAGCATGCAGAGGTCTTGGTTGTCGAACATCCTGATACTTTCCATCGGGTTTGGGGCTTTGCCGGACGGTCGCAGGGAGAGCAGCAGCTCGTCCTGACGGTCGAGCCGTTCCATCAGCTTCTGCATCCAGTCCTCAAAATTGTTTCGTGTAAGCAGTTCCATATCTTATGTCCTCCTTCCTTTGGGTTTGCCGCCGCCCGTGCGCAGCGTGTGGTTGCGTTTCAGTTCCGTCAGTGTCGCTGCATCTTCTGCCACGGTGCAGTCTGCGAGCAGGCGGTCTATTTCCGACCGGCGGTAGCGGCATTTGCCGCGCAGCACGATATAGCCGATGCGCTGTTCGCTGCGCATACGTTGGAGGGTACGGGTACTCACGTTCAGCAGGTGCGCCGCCTCGCGGGTGGTGAGCAGCATGTCGGAAGACTCTCCCTTCCTCTCACCGGAAACGGCACGCACATAGACCGCTATCTCGGCTATCTGTTCCGTCAGGGCGGTGAAGGCGGAACTTTCAATCGTTATCACTTTCATATTTTGTCCTTTCTTTTGTTTCTCTGCGGCAAAATTCGGCAATAAACAAAAGGGGCTTTAACAACTCATTACGTGACTCACGTAAGATTTTCTTTGAAAGTGACTCCGTAACCCGGACAACCGGCGCAACAAGCTGCCGTATAGCGGAAAACGGCACGCATTCAAGGCGGCTGCGTTACCTTTGCGGTAAATCATTAAATGTTTTGGTATATGGAAATCGTATCTATCGAGAAAAAGACCTTCGAGATGATGCTGGCGTCATTCAACGCCCTCTCGGAGAAAGTCGCCGCCCTAAGGCGCAAAAGCGACGGCGGGCGGCTGGAAAGGTGGCTCACGGGCGAGGAGGTCTGCGGGCAGTTGAGAATCAGCCCGCGCACGTTGCAGTCATTGCGTGACAGGCGGCTTATCGGCTACTCGCAGATGAACCGCAGGTTCTATTACAGGCCGGAGGAGGTCAGGCGGCTTATTCCGCTTATCGGCACGATCTATCCCGATGGAAAATGACTCTGTTTTTATTAACCACTTAATCCGATGTTATGATGAACGAGAACAACGAGGTTTTCTCAATGGAGGACGAGCAGGTTGCCACCGCGATACAGAATATGCTCAAAGGCTCCAAATGGCTCTCCGCATTTTTGGAAAGTTACCGTCCGCCACTGGACGGGGAACATTACCTGACGGACAAGGAGGTGGCGGAAATGCTCCGGGTAAGCCGCCGCACCTTGCAGGAGTATCGCAACAACAGGATGCTGCCCTTTATCCTTCTGGCAGGTAAGGTGCTTTATCCCGAATCGGGACTGCGTGAACTGTTGGAGGCGAATTACCTCAAGCCGCTGGAATAAGGCGGTTGCATGAAAAAAAAGGAAACGGACAGCACCCGATGGCGTTGTCCGTTTCCTTTTTCGTTGTCTGTATGCGTGTTCAGCAATATCCGGTTTTCCCGTTCTGTATGAACATCACGTATGCCTGCCTCTTTTCCTTTGAGAGTGCCTTCTCCACCAGCCACATGCGGAACACGTGTGTATAGTATGTGTTCAGCCGGAAGGCTACTGGAATGATGATTTCAAGCGAGTAAACATCCGCGTACAGGCCGTTTTCAAGCTGTATGTAGCGGCATACCTCGTAGTCGTTCAGCACGTCCGACTTGCGGACGGCTTTGATGGCGGCGTTCACTGCCGGGACGGTGGCATGGAACTCTTCGGCGATTTCCCCGGCGGTCATCCATACCTCGTTACCGGTTACGCTGACCGTCTTGTCCTCTATAATGATTATGTCACGTTTCATGGCGTCTCTGTTTTAGATGGTACATCCTGCAAATTCCTCGATTTGGTTCAATCTTGCGGCAAGGTTCTCCATGTCTTGGTTGAGCTTCTCTTTGGTTATCTTCGCGTATATCTGCGTTGTCTTTATACTCTTGTGTCCCAGCATGGAACTGACTGTTTCGATGGGTACACCGTTGGAGAGGAACACCGTCGTGGCTGCCGTATGGCGGCTCTGATGCCACGTGATGTGCTTGGTGATGCCGCAACGCTTGGCGACGGCACGGATTCCGGCGAGGCACGTGTTGTAGTGGGGAACAGGGAAAATCCTGCCGTTTTCGCACAGCCCGCGGTATTTGTCGATGATTTGTTTCGCAATGTCAAGCAGGCGGATGTTAGACACCACGCCCGTCTTCTGGCGGTTGATGTTTATCCACTCGTGTTCATCGAAGTAGGTGCGGATGTTCTCTTCCGTCAAATTGCGCATATCGGCGAATGACAAGCCCGTGAAGGCGCAGAACAGGTAGAGGTCGCGGTATAGTTCCTGTTTGGCGTTCTTCAGTTTACCTTCCATCAGCAGGCGGATTTCGTCTTTGGTCAGGAAACTGCGTGTCGTTTCCTCCTTCTTGATTTCATACTCCCTGAACGGGTCGCGTGTGAGCCATTCGTTGTTGATGGCGATGAACACCATCGTCCGAAGTGGGCATACATACAGCCACACGGTATTGGTGCAGCAGTGTTTGTCCGTGCGCAGAAACATCTCGAAGTCGGAAATGAAAGCGGGGGTAAGCTCTTTCAACGCGATGTCCTTCACGTGGTAACGGATGTTGAGAAACTCTTGCAGGTGCTTGTAAACGGTCTTGTACTTCAAGAGTGTGCCTTTGGCTTTCATGCCTGCTTCCACCTGCTTGGCATAGTCCTCGTTGTGTTGCTGGAACACCTGCATCAGCGTGTGATAGCGGTGTTCCAGTCCGAGAAAGGCGTTCTTCACCTTCTCTGCCGTGACGAAGTTGTCACGCTCCATGATTTCCTGATAGTGCTTGTTGATGCGCACCCGCATCTTGTCAAGCATGCGGTTCGTTTCGAGTGCCGCCGTGCTTCTGCCCGTGACACGTCCCCCTTTGGTGTCCCACAACTTGGGATCGATGGTCAGTTTGCAACTGAATTGCGTCTGGCTGCCGTCCACCGTGATGCGTCCCATGACGGGAACCGTCCCGTCTTTTTTCACTACCTGACGTTTGAGGTAGTAAATAACTGAAAATGTACTCTTCATCGTCCTTAATTTTTTTGTTCAAAATTAGTTGGTGAAGAGCCCTCCTCTGATACGCAAATCGCGGAAGAACGGCGCAATCTTTTTTCGTTACCGGATTTTTTGCGTGAGTTGTCAGTAACTCACTAATCCTTAAAGCCTTGTTTCGTTATTCGTGTCCATTTCGTCACCTATTGAGCGTGGTTACGAACAAGTAACGTAGCTCCGTCTTGATTTGGCTTCGGCGTGGATTGTAATGGCTCTCGGAATAATTGGCAGCGTAAATGAAACCCCTGTAAATCACATAGAAACTACCTTCAAAAGTCAGACATCAAGAAGCCTTAGAAGAAAAAAGACGAAGAAGATTTATGAGCTTTCTCTATCAACTGCAAACACTTTTTCTTGTCAAAGCCACGAGATTTGGCATATTCATCCGCTAACACAGCAAACATCTCATCAGTACCAGGTAGTCTTTCAAAATTCTTGCACCCTTCTTCCAAAGATACCTTACCAAAGCGCATCCGGTTCAAATCAATGATCTCTACGGAGACGCCCTCCGGCTTTTCTGCAAATAAGATATTCCCTGCCGAATAATCCTTATGCAAAATTCCATGTTCATGCAAAACAGCAGTGGTACGGGCTATGGCGCGAAGTATTTTTTCCTGTTCCTCAAAAGGACGTTGTGGAAGATCCCGGTAAGTATAAGGGCATTCCGACCTTAACGATACAAAATAGCTCTTTCCGAACAAGAACCAACTGGAAACCGAGCAGAAACCAATGGGTGCGGGCGATCCTATATTAAACTGCCGCAACATGGCCGCATAGCGAAATGAACGCCGTGCCTTAGATTCCCGGAAAAAATTATAAATAATCCGATTCAGCAGGTGAGGTATCTGGAAAGATTTAACCACCACTTTCTGCCCTGCTATATCAAACTCCCTCAATTCATTTCTTCCTTTATAAATAACAGTACCCCGATCTTCAAAAATAACCGGAAGCACTTTCACAAAGTCACTCATATTTGAATAATCAGGAGCTACAGCCATGCACCGTGGACGAAAAAAACGCTCAATACGATTGATCCACCTGGACCAGGAACGTACAGAACGCAACTTTCCTCCTAACTCCCGTTCAAAAAATTCAGCATGACGCTTGTTAAGCACTTTCGTAACATGTGGCTTCAACGAACGGTCTACAATTCTTTTGGACCCGGCACGTACGCGATAATACAATTCTATCTGAGGCAAACGGACCACTTTGCCACCATCTTTCAGTACAGATATCCAGAATTCCCAATCCTCACGTGCAATGATCTCTTCGCAGTACCCACCTACTCTTTCCCATTCTGTTTTTCTGTAGAGTGCACAGGTATCAATCATATTCTTACGTGCCAACAGCTTCAAAGAGAAGGGTGGTAACTTCCATTCACCACTACGGTCGCCTATAAATTCGGCTCGCGGACAGACCACTTTAACATCCGGGTCTCGTTCCAATTCTACTACAGCATGGCTTATGAATGTCGGACTGATCCGGTTATCCGCGTCTACCGGCAATATGTATTCGCCATGAGACAATGATATAGCATTATTACGGGCAACACACGGACCACTATTCGACTGGGTATGTACACTTACCCGTGCATCTTTTTCCGCATACTCTTTGGCAATGTCCAAAGAATTATCTGTCGAGCCGTCATCCATCAGTATTACTTCAAAATTAGGATAATCTGAAGCAAGCACCGAATCCAAAGTCTCGTGCAGATACTTTGCCATATTATAAATAGGTATAATAATAGAAACCAATCGATACTCCATAATATTTTCAAATTTTATCCAGTCCTTTGGTATACTTTAACCAGTAATACTTCAATGGATTTTTATACTTTAATTGCTTCCACGGACGGCTACCATGCGGACGATGCCACACCGGAAGCGTAGTAAACAGATAGTTTTTGAATCCCTCTTTCAATGATTGATGGGAAATTGTTACATCGTGCCAATTCTTTTCAAGACTCAGCTGATGAAAATCAAACGAACGGAGGAAATTCAACGTCAGTAACGAGCAACAGAAGCTGCAATGTTTCTTTTCGGGAAACACCTGATTCTCTCGCCCTTTTGCAAACAACTAAGGATAGTTTATATCACCTTTCTCATCTACGGTGACAGCAGCAGCAATTCCACAATCTTTTCTTTCCAAAGCGCCATCGAACAAAGATTGCAAAGTATCTTTCTTTACCACCACATCAGATTCCACAATTACCAATCCGGCTTCTTCCGCAATAGCACGTTCTTGTGACATTTGCAGAATCAGAAGATAGTTAGGCGAAGGGTGGCTTGTGACATCCGCAAGGTTTACCAATTCGAAACCCAGTCTCCCGGATGCTTCCCGCAACCTGGCCGTATTCTCCTCCGTACTGAAATCATTGTAAACGGTATATGTAAAAGGAGTCTTCACGTCAGATGCCATAATAGCATCTACCGTCTGTAAAGTCAACTCAATGGAATCCTTTACAGGCGTAATGATATGGATACACTTCATTCCTTATAACTGTTTTATCTTTATTCTACAAATCCTAATATTTGTACAAGTTGACAAAGTTATGTATTATTTAGCACACAACCAAACAGTTTACCGCTTTTATGACTAACTTTGCCTGCAACAAATATAGAAAAAAAATACAGAAATGAAAGTCATTGTCGACAATAAAATACCTTTTATAAAGGAAGCTATCGAAAAGATAGCGGATGAAGTAATATATGTCCCCGGAAAGGACTTCACGGCTTCCTTAGTGAAAGATGCAGACGCGTTGATCATTCGCACACGCACCCATTGCAACCGGGAATTATTAGAAGGGAGTCGGGTTCGGTTCATTGCCACAGCCACAATCGGCTTCGATCATATAGACACAGAATATTGTCATCAGGCAGGCATCGTATGGAAGAATGCACCAGGCTGTAACTCCGCATCCGTAGCCCAATACCTGCAATCCACACTTTTGCTAACAGAACTCCTGAAAGGAAAGAAGCTATCCGAAATGGCTATAGGCATTGTCGGAGTAGGTAACGTAGGCAGTAAAGTAGCGGAGGTGGCTCGTGAACTGGGCATGCGAGTATTACTGAATGACTTGCCACGAGAAGATGAAGAAGGAAGTGCCGGCTTCAGTTCCCTACAATTCCTTGCCGAAAAGTGCGACGTCCTCACATTCCACGTACCTTTATATAAGGAAGGGAAATATAAGACTCTCCATCTGGCAGACCAGTCATTCTTCCGCTCACTGAAGCGCTCCCCCATCATCATCAACACTTCCCGAGGGGAAGTTATTGAAACGAATGCTTTATTGGAGGCTCTCAAAAACGGATTAATCTCAGATGCCGTCATTGATGTATGGGAAAACGAACCGGATATTAATCTCACCTTATTAAATAAGGTATTCATCGGGACGCCGCATATTGCCGGATATTCAGCAGATGGAAAAGCAAACGCCACCCGCATGTCGTTGGATTCTCTTTGCCAGCACTTTGACATACAGGCCGATTACCGAATTGTTCCACCTGAACCGGAGAACCCGATGATCACTGCAACTACCGAAACAGAAGCCTACCTACAGATGTATGATCCAAGAAGGGACAGTGAAGCCTTAAAACAGCATCCGGAATTATTTGAGAAATTAAGAGGAGATTATCCGCTGAGAAGAGAGAAAACAGCCTTCCGCGTAGTGATTTCATAGCAACTTCATACCAAGTCCGTGTCAAGTCCGTACCAACTCCATACCAAGTCCAAGCGTATAGATACGGAGATGGTACGGACTTGATACAGTTCAGGTAAGTCCTTGAACAAAGTCTTAGACCTCGGATTCCAGTAATTTTTCTATTACTTTGGGATAAGTATCATATTCCAGCACATGAATACGTTGTGCCAGTTCATCGGGAGTATCTTCCGGCAACACCGGACATTTCACCTGGCAAATAATGGCACCTTCATCATAATGCTCATTCGTATAGTGTATAGTAATACCACTCTCTTTTTCACCCGCAGCAATCACAGCTTCGTGCACGCGATCGCCATACATTCCCTTTCCACCGAACTTTGGCAACAATGAAGGATGTATATTTATCATTTTATTGGGATAAGCATGCAAAATAGAGTCTGGTATACGAGCCAGAAATCCGGCCAGCACTACAAAATCAATATTGTGCTCCTGCAACACCGATAAAACCGGCTCTCCGTTCTCCCAATCACCCTTGGAAAAATAAAAGCAAGGCACTCCAAGCCCGCGTGAGCGCTCTAAAACAAACGCACTCTGACGATTAGTCAAAACCAGGGCTACACAAGCCAAACTTTTTTCCTGGAAATAACGAATGATATTTTCGGCATTCGTTCCGTTTCCCGATGCTAAAACAGCGATCTTTTTCCTCATAAATCTTCCTTTTAGTGCACAAAACCGTGAAAAATGTGCAAAACATTGCATTTAATTCCCCAAATATTTGCGAGTGACGATAAATATTTATTCCTTTGCCCCGCAAATTTAAAGAAATAAAACTAATTATTAATTAAAAACTTAAAGTTATGTCTGAAATTGCATCAAGAGTGAAAGCGATTATCGTCGACAAATTAGGCGTTGAAGAATCAGAAGTTACTAACGAAGCTAGCTTCACTAACGATTTAGGAGCTGATTCTCTTGACACTGTAGAACTTATCATGGAATTCGAAAAGGAATTCGGTATCTCAATTCCGGATGACCAAGCTGAAAAGATTGGTACTGTAGGCGACGCCGTTTCTTACATCGAAGAACACGCTAAGTAATTCTATCCATCAATTTAATATGGAATTAAAAGAGTTGTAGTAACAGGTCTTGGCGCCATTACTCCCATTGGCAACAGCGTTCCCGAATTTTGGGAGAACCTTGTGAATGGGGTTAGTGGAGCTGGACCTATTACTCATTTCGATGCTTCCCTTTTCAAGACTCAATTTGCCTGCGAAGTGAAGAACTTCGATGCAACCAACTATATCGACCGCAAAGAAGCCCGCAAAATGGACTTGTATACACAATATGCCATTGCTGTAGCAAAAGAAGCGGTTAATGATTCTGGTCTTGACGTCGAAAATGAGGACTTAAACAGAATCGGTGTCATCTTTGGCGCCGGTATCGGTGGAATCCGTACATTCGAAGAAGAGGTAGGTAATTATGCCTTGACCGGTAAAGAAAACGGTCCTAAGTTCAATCCGTTCTTCATCCCCAAGATGATTTCGGATATTGCTGCAGGGCAGATTTCTATTATGTACGGTTTTCACGGGCCCAACTACGCAACTTGCTCTGCATGCGCTACTTCCACAAATGCTATCGCTGATGCCTTCAACCTGATTCGTTTAGGCAAGGCCAATGTTATTGTAAGTGGTGGTTCGGAAGCTGCAATCACCGTTGGCGGTGTAGGCGGTTTCAATGCCATGCATGCATTATCAACCCGCAATGAATCTCCCACAACAGCATCCCGTCCGTTCAGCGCAAGTCGCGACGGTTTCGTGATGGGTGAAGGTGGTGGCTGTCTGGTTCTTGAAGAACTGGAACACGCCAAAGCACGTGGTGCTAAGATTTATGCAGAAGTTGCCGGTGTAGGAATGTCTGCCGACGCTCACCATCTGACCGCTTCACATCCGGAAGGACTAGGAGCCAAGTTAGTGATGAGAAACGCGTTGGAAGATGCCGAAATGAAACCCGAAGAAGTAGATTATATCAATGTTCACGGTACTTCTACTCCTGTAGGTGATATATCGGAAGCTAAAGCTATTAAAGAGGTATTTGGTCAACATGCATTTGACTTGAACATCAGTTCAACAAAATCCATGACCGGTCACTTGCTGGGTGCCGCCGGTGCGGTAGAAGCCATCGCAAGTATTCTTGCGATCAAGAATGGCATTGTACCTCCGACTATCAACCACGAAGAGGGTGATAACGACGAAAACATCGACTATGACCTGAACCTTACGTTCAACAAGGCTCAAAAGCGCGAAGTGAACGTAGCTCTGTCCAATACATTTGGATTTGGTGGTCATAACGCATGTGTTATTTTCAAAAAATACGCAGAATAATCAGTCGTGTTACGTAATCAAATAGACAAGATAAGGCTCTTATTCCGTAAGGACAAAGAGTCTTATCTTTGTTTTTATAAGATACTGGGATTCTATCCCCGCAACATCCAGCTATATCAGCAGGCATTGCTGCACAAATCTACCTCCATCCGTTCGGAGAAAGGTCGCCCTTTAAATAATGAGCGACTGGAGTTCCTGGGTGACGCCATTCTTGACGCCATCGTGGGAGATATTGTCTACAAGCATTTTGAAGGCCGCCGCGAGGGCTTCCTCACAAATACACGTTCCAAAATCGTACAACGGGAGACACTCAATAAACTGGCGGTAGAAATCGGTTTGGACAAACTGGTAAAATACTCCACCCGTTCTTCCTCGCACAACAGCTATATGTACGGAAATGCTTTCGAAGCATTTATCGGCGCTATCTACTTGGACCAGGGGTACAAACGCTGTAAGCGGTTCATGGAAGAAAAGATATTCAAGAATTACATCGACCTTGATAAGATGTCACGCAAAGAGGTGAATTTTAAATCGAAGCTGATTGAATGGAGCCAAAAGAGCAAAGTTGAAGTTTCATTTGAACTTATCGAACAATTCCTTGACGAAGACTACAATCCTATGTTCCACACCGAAATACGCATCGAAGGCATACCAGCAGGAAAAGGAACAGGATATTCTAAAAAAGAGTCCCAACAAAATGCTGCGCAGGCTGCTTTAAAGAAAATAAAGAATGATGCCGCCTTCAAAGAACAGATTGAGGCAACTAAAGCGCAAAACCATCAGCAGGAAAATACGGAAGAAGCTGAAGAAATTATTGAGAGTGCCCTGATTGAAGAGAATCAGGAAGTTACTTCAGTAACCGAACACGAGGTGAGCGAATAATCATTCGCCCGTATTTCAACCAAAGCAGATTCCCATCCGTCGCCCTTGAACCACAAGGTCGTTATCTTCCGTTACCAACTTCAGCTTTCCGGCTATCTCATCCAGAGGTGCAGAAGAAATTTCATCCCCTTTCAATGTAATCATTCTACCGAATTGCTCTGTAGCTATTAGTTCTGTGGCATGTCCGCCCATGCGGGTAGACAAATTCCGGTCGAAAGGCGTAGGTGAACCTCCACGTTGAATATAACCAAGCACCGTTTCACGGGTTTCTATACCCGTCTCGTACTCTATCTCCTGAGCAATGTACTCGGCAGCACGTTTTCGTCCATCCGTCTGTATACCTTCGGCAACCACTACAATGGAATAAGGTTTCCCTTTCTTTAAACGGTTCAGGATCGTCTCTCCTATATTATGGATATTATAAGGGATTTCGGGTATCAGGATCACATCTCCACCACCTGCCATACCGGAATAAAGTGCAATCCAGCCAGCCTTATGTCCCATCACTTCAATCACCATCACCCGTTTGTGCGAACTGGCGGTAGAGTGCAACCGATCGATGGCATCCGTAGCAATGCTCACAGCAGAATCAAATCCGAAAGAGAAATCGGTTCCCCAAATATCATTATCAATCGTCTTGGGTACGGAAACAATATTCAGTCCCATGGCAGCCAGTTTCGCAGCAGTTTTCTGCGTACCATTACCACCGATACAGACCACGCAATCCAGCCCTAATTCTTTCACGTTCTGTTCAATAAGTGCCGGTTTATTCACATCGGACATCACACCATTCTTCTTGAAAGGCTTTTCACGGGAAGTGCCCAGCATCGTCCCGCCCTGATTCAATAAACCGGACAAAGATTTATCGGTAAACGACTCCACATCTTTAGTCAGCAATCCTTGAAAGCCGCTATGAATACCTATTACTTCCATTCCATAATGATTGATTGCAGTCTTGCATACTCCACGAATGGTGGCATTAATGCCGGGACAATCGCCTCCCGAAGTCAAAATTCCGATTCTCATAACTACCTTTTTTAGGGAACAAGTTGAAGGGTATCAGGTACAGGTAAACTTGTCTTTTTGTCTTGCTAACTGGTCAACTTGTTAACTTGTCAACTGAATACGTCCGTAAAGATAGAAAAAAAAGAGAAAAAAGATAGAGAAGCCAATAAATAAGATTATTTTTGCGCTACAAAATAGTTTTAGCTAAGAGAGATGAATATCACAACATTGCTGAATAAGGTGTATTTTACCCCTCGCCTGAAAAAAATCGATTTATATGCCAACCGTGCAGAAGAGCTGCAACACCAAGTGTTGAACCGTCTGGTGCGCATGGCCGAGAATACAGAATGGGGAAAGAAATATGATTATAAAAGCATTCATACTTATGAAGACTTTAGAAACAGACTGCCCATACAGACTTACGAAGAGGTAAAGCCGTATGTGGAACGCCTGCGTGCAGGAGAACAAAACCTGCTCTGGTCATCAGAGATACGCTGGTTTGCCAAATCTTCGGGTACCACAAACGATAAAAGCAAATTCCTGCCCGTCAGCAAAGAGTCCCTGAACGATACACACTACCAAGGTGGCAAAGATGCAGTTACTCTTTATCTGGCACAGAACCCCGACAGCCGTTTCTTCTCCGGACAAGGTCTCATTTTAGGTGGAAGCCATAGCCCCAACCTCAATTCCAGACATGGGCTCGTGGGCGACCTTTCTGCTATTCTGATTCAAAATATACATCCATTAGTAAACTGTGTTCGCGTTCCAAGCAAGAAGATCGCTCTCATGAGCGACTTTGAAAAGAAAATAGAAGCCATTGCCAACAGTGCTGTTTCGAAGAATGTAACCAGCCTCTCCGGCGTTCCTTCGTGGATGTTGGTACTCATCAAGCGTATTCTTGAAAAGACCGGCAAAGAATCTCTGGAGGAAATATGGCCCAATCTGGAAGTCTTCTTCCATGGGGGCGTTGCTTTTTACACCTTACCGCGAACAATACAAAGAAGTAATCCGCTCATCCAAGATGCATTACGTAGAAACGTACAATGCCTCTGAAGGATATTTCGGGACACAGAACGATCCGAATGATCCGGCTATGCTGCTGATGATTGACTATGGTATTTTCTACGAATTTATTCCATTGGAAGATGTGGGAAAAGAGAATCCCCGCATCTATTGTCTGGAGGAAGTCGAAGTAGACAAGAATTATGCACTGGTCATCTCTACATCTGCGGGATTGTGGCGCTATATGATTGGAGATACTGTAAAATTCACACAGAAAGACCCATATAAGTTCGTCATTACCGGACGTACCAAGCATTTCATCAATGCCTTCGGCGAAGAATTGATTGTGGATAACGCAGAAAGAGGGTTAGCTAAAGCTTGTGAAGCGACCGGAGCATTGATTTCCGATTATTCGGCTGCTCCTGTATTTATGGATGCTAAAGCCAAATGCCGCCATCAATGGTTGATCGAGTTTGCTCAGATGCCGGATAGCGTGGAGAACTTTGCCAAGATACTGGATGATACATTGAAAGAAGTCAACTCCGATTACGAAGCTAAACGCCAAAAGAACATTGCCCTGCAACCCCTGGAAGTTATTATTGCCCGTAAAGACTTGTTCCATGATTGGTTGGCACAAAAAGGAAAGTTGGGCGGACAACATAAAGTACCGCGCCTCAGCAATACAAGAGTATATATTGAAGAGATGTTAGAACTGAACAAATAAAATTATAAAGTAATACTATAGTAGGAAAGGCCATACTAACTTTAATCAGTATGGCCTTTCCTATTTATTATTTCAGCAGGAAAAACAGACAATCGTCCCAGGCAATCAGAAATTATAAGCCAATCCAACACCCAGTATCTCTTTGAATTGTACCTTTGGACCTCTTTCAACGCCCTCATCAGTAAAGGTTTTCACATCATTGTCATACTTCAAAGTCATATTCAGAGTTGCCGAAAGCACTTTATTAATCTTCATGCTGATAAGTACATCCCAGTTTACATCTACATTGCCAAAGTCTTTATTATAAGGAGTAAAGAAGTCAGCCGTAGTAATCAGGTTCACATTCTCCATGACTGGTAATTCTGCACGGGCTTTCAGGAAAGCACCCGCTTCAATCTTAAAGTGATCACCCGGATCAACTCCAAAGGAACCTAAATCAGAGAGATAATCATCGCACACAAAGGTCATCTTGGTAGAAGCCGGTGAAAGGAAAATAGAATAGTTACTTTTCGGTCTATATTCCATACCTAAAGCAACATTGGAATAAGCGGGAGCGAAGAAATTGGAGATATAGTGACTCTTGTCCGGATAATTATAACCTTTGGCAAACTGAGTATTCAGGTCAGCCATAAGCGTATAGTACCAAACTTTGGTAGCTGCATATCCCAACTGGGTAGATAATCCAATCTTATCGGTACTCTTTCTCATCCCCTGAGATTTGGTCTTCGACAAACCATAATCCAGCACCAAGTTCGTTACCCACAGCCAGTCTCCGTTCTTATGCGTCAGCGAACCATTCAGGTAAGCATTCCCGGCCACAGAGTTTTCACCACCAGCTGACCAGTTTGTCATAGCAGTTTGGGACATGTTCACACCCGTCACACCTTTCAGTACCCATGCTCCTTCTTTGTATCCTTTATCGTCCGTTTGGGCAGAGACGATCATTGCCAAGGTGGCAAATAGCATCATCAAATATATACGTTTCATACTGTTATTCGTTTTAATTGTTTCGTAAAAAATAGACGTCTTTCTATTTCAAACAGAGTAAACTATTTTTTTGTTCAAGAACAAATAAAAGAATGATTATATAATAATGCCTCCTCCCAACAGTAGGCCATCCTCATCATAAAAAGCGGCAGCCTGACCGGAAGCTATAGACTCCAACAGTTCGTGAAGTTGTACATGGAGAAGATTCTCCGCTGTAATGCCGACTGTACAATAATTGGCTTGTTTACGATAGCGAATCTTGACGATAACATTTGGGGAGTTTAGTAAGCGGGAAGTATCCACAATGTTCCAATCCTTCAGCAACATTTCTTTTTTATAAAGGGAAGCAAGGGGAGCAAGTATTACCTCATTCGATGCTTTACGTATCTCTTTCACGAAGACAGCCCGGTTCATATAAATACCCAACCCTCGACGCTGACCAATTGTGTAGAAAGGATATCCTTCATGCCAGCCTAAAAAAGTACCGCTTTCATCGAGAAATCTGCCTTTCCCCGGCAAAAGCTCCTGCGGAACTTCACGTTGTAGAAAAGAGCGGTAATCCATTGGGCAAAAGCAAACGCCGAGACTATCCTTCTTTGTTGCCGCTCGTTCAAAGCCTCGTCCGGCAGCATAGGTACGGACTTCATCTTTAGTCCAATCCCCCATCGGAAGGATCATACGTTCCAGAATATCTTGTTTAAGCCCCCAAAGAAAGAAAGTCTGATCCTTGTCCCGATCGGCAGCAGGAGCTATAAAATAATGGTTATCTTGAAAGACCTTGCGAACATAGTGTCCGGTTGAAATCCAATAAATACCCATTTCATCGGCTATCTTTGCCAGTAACGGCCACTTCAGTTCATTATTACAAAGCGTACAAGGAACAGGAGTACGGGCAGAAAGATATTCATCTATAAAGTAACGGATTATACGTTCACGGAATAATTCGCGGGCATCATAGATGATATGCGGGATATTCAGGCGGGAAGCGAGATTACGGGCATCATCCAGAGACTCCTCAAAGCCTTCCGAATCATAGAAACGAAACGTCACACCAGCAACTTCATAACCAGCCTCCTGCAATAACATGGCGGCAACGGAGCTGTCCGTACCTCCACTCATACCCAGTAATACACGTTTCTTTGATTTCATGGGTACAAAAATAATAAAGGAAAAAGAAAATCACTACATTTGCGATCTTTAAAAAGATAACAACGCCAATGAGCTACTACATCTGTGATGATATCAAGAAAAAGAATGAAAGAACTTATTATCTTATGAAATTGTTGTAACTTTGTGCTTTTAAAAAAACTAAAAATCAAACGTTATGGAACATCAACTGACAATTTACAACACCTTAGATAGGAAAAAGGAGCTATTCGTGCCATTGCACGCTCCACATGTAGGTATGTATGTCTGCGGTCCTACCGTTTACGGTGACGCGCATTTGGGACATGCACGTCCTGCCATTACTTTCGATTTGCTTTTCCGCTACCTTACCCATCTGGGATATAAGGTACGCTATGTACGCAACATCACCGATGTAGGCCATCTGGAACATGATGCTGACGACGGAGAAGACAAAATAGCCAAGAAAGCACGACTGGAGCAACTGGAGCCGATGGAAGTAGCGCAATACTACATCAACCGCTACCACAAGGCTATGGAAGCGTTAAACGTACTTTCTCCCAGCATCGAACCACATGCTTCAGGACATATCATCGAGCAAATAGAATTGGTGAAAGAAATCCTGAAGAATGGATATGCATACGTCAGCGAAGGTTCCGTTTACTTCGACGTTGAGAAATATAACAAGGATTATCATTACGGAAAGCTTTCCGGTCGCAACCTGGATGATGTACTGAACACCACCCGCGAACTGGACGGACAAGCAGAAAAGCATAACCCCGCCGACTTTGCCTTATGGAAATGCGCCCAACCGGAACACATCATGCGTTGGCCTTCTCCGTGGAGCAACGGTTTCCCGGGATGGCATGCCGAATGTACGGCCATGGGTAAGAAATACCTCGGCGAACATTTCGATATTCACGGTGGTGGTATGGACCTTATCTTCCCTCACCACGAATGTGAGATTGCTCAATCGGTTGCATCACAGGGCAATGATATGGTACACTACTGGATGCACAACAATATGATTACTATCAACGGACAGAAGATGGGTAAATCATATGGCAACTTCATCAATCTGGATGAGTTCTTCAACGGCACACACAAATTGCTGACACAGGCTTATAGTCCGATGACCATCCGTTTCTTCATTCTGCAAGCTCACTACCGCAGTACGGTAGACTTCAGCAACGAAGCTCTGCAAGCTGCAGAAAAGGGATTGGGTCGAATGATGGATGCCGTAAACGGACTGGAAAAGATCACCCCGTCTGTTACATCCAGCGTAGATGTGAAAGCAGTGCGTGAAAAGTGTTATGAAGCCATGAATGATGACCTGAATACTCCGATAGTCATTGCTCACCTTTTCGATGGAGCCAGAATGATTAACAATATCATTGCAGGTAATGATACCATTACTGCCGAAGATTTGAAAGACCTGAAAGAAACATTCCATCTCTTCTGTTTCGACATTCTGGGATTGAAGGAAGAAAACGATTCCAATGAAGAACGTGAAGTTGCTTTCGGAAAAGTAGTAGACATGTTGCTGGAACAGCGCATGATGGCGAAAGCCAATAAGGACTGGGCTACCTCTGACAAGATTCGTAATGAACTTACAGCCCTCGGCTTTGAAATTAAAGACGGTAAAGAAGGTTCTGAGTGGAAACTGAATAAGTAAACTCCACTGTCCTATAAAAAAAGCTGCCTCCCTCTGATTCTGTAAAATCGAGGGAGGCAGTTCCATTTAAAAAAGAGAGTTTTAGTAAGGTATCATGTCGGAAAGAATACGTTCCTTATACCAGGGATCGTCTATTGCTTTCAATTCCTTGCCCATTTCACGGCAAAGCTCTGCAACGATCTCTTTATTTTCTTCCAATGGAAGATTATTCATCTGGTAAGGATCTTTTTCATCATCAAACAGCAGGCTCTTCTTCAATTTACGATCTTTCTTATCAATATAAAAGGCCAAAGTATAACGTGCTGTCTTATATCCTCTTGAAGAAGGGAAGTAAGTCTTCACTTTGCCATCCGCATCTTTATCTCCATCCAAATTCTGGATATATAAAGCACCACCGGGACGTTCAATTTCCGCCTTTTCATCGAAGAAAAGTGGTGCCCAGTTGCGTCCTTGCACATTGGCCGGAATAGAATCACCCAAACCACACAGTCCCAGGACTGTCGGCATGATATCCGGTGCAGACATCAGAAGATTATCTACGCGCGGCTGTATATGACCGGGATAACGTACCAGAAACGGTATGTTCATAGATTCGGAATAAGGAGAGTTCTTCGGGTCATCCGTAAACTGGCTACACATAGTTTCACCATGATCGGAAGCAAAGATTACAATCGTATTTTTATCCAGTCCCTGCTCTTTCAGTGTTTCCAGTATTTGACCAAAAGCACGGTCTACACCGGTAACGGAAGCAAAGTAATAACGAACGCTCTCTGCCTTCTCACGTTTCTTGTCTGCATTGGGACGAATCAGAAGGCTATCCAAAGGTTGATCTTTGTACAGGTTGAAATCTTCTTCCATACAGTCATCCAATGAACGGTACGGGCTGTGAGGCGGATTCATACCCACCATTATAAAGAATGGCTTCTTCGGATCGCGCACATTCCCTTCATTCTTCAGATAAGAAACTACCATCTTGGACTCGTGCAACGGTGACCATTCTTTCGGATCGTGACGATTTCCATCTGTATCCCAGTAACGGGGATTCTTATGTTCATCAAAAGTACCGTAAGAGTACCAGTAGTTGAAGCCATGACGGCGTTCTTTCGGCGTATAGGCATCCCAAGCCGGAACACGGTCTTCTACATAGTGACCGGGACGTTGCGGATCATTCGGTGTAGGAAAGTCTGCGTGCAACTTACCAAAGTAAGCACAGTCATACCCAGACTTTTTGAACACATCGCTTATGCAATCCACATCAGTACGCAAAGAACTGATAGGGCGGTTTGAATTACAATTTAAAGGAATCCCACTCTTATTGGGATACATACCCGTCAGCAACATACCACGGTGAGGACTACTCAACGGACAGTTACTTTGGGCGGAACTCAACACCAGCGCTTCACGGGCAAAGCCATTCAGGTTAGGTGTATGCACTGGGTCATTGCGGAAGTTGACCTTGTCGCGGAACCCGTCTTGTCCCCAAAACTCCATTGCCTGATTACGGTACTGGTCGGGGAAGACATAAATAACATTTGGAAGTTGTGCCTGGTCTTCTTGCTGGGTTTTGCAACCTTGCAAGGCAAACAGGCCCAAGCCTCCCAAAAACAAACTAAACCGATTGATTATCATTTTTCTAAGTCTCTTTTACGCATGATTCCTTCCAGGAAATAATAGTCTGCATAGTTCAATGGAACATCAATTTCAGCACCATGAGGAATACTACCTACAGAGTGCATCAGGATGAAATTGCCATTAGTACCCACTTCAGCACGGTAAGCCGGAGAACCAAGGTTTTCCATGATTTTATCTGCGGTTTCTTTATAGTTCTTGCCGGGAATGTATGTGCTCAGTTCATACAAAGCAGATGCCGTACAAGCCGCTGCAGAGGCATCACGCGGTTCATTCGGAATATTAGGAGCATCGAAATCCCAATAAGGAACAAGGTCTTCCGGCAAGTTCGGATTATTAAAGATAAAATTATAAATCTTCTCAGCCATATCCAGATACTTCTGATCGTGGGTATAGCGATAACACATGGTATATCCGTAGATAGCCCAAGCTTGTCCGCGCGCCCAAGCTGACTCATCAGCATAGCCTTGTGCAGTTTGTTTCTTACGCACCTCACCGGTTACAGGATCATAGTCCACTACATGATAACAACTATTATCGTCACGGAAGTGATTCTTCATGGTCGTATCAGCATGTTTCACGGCAATGTTATAGTAAGTAGAATCTCCTGAAAGTTTGGAAGCTTCGAATAACAGTTCCAGATTCATCATATTATCTATGATAACCGGACATTTCCAACCACGTTGCGCCTGCCAACCTTTATCTGCATCCCAAGATTGAAGTACTCCTGCTGCCGGCCGGAAACGGGTGGAAAGGGATTTTGCAGTCTGGATTATTACAGGTTTATATTCCTCTTTATTAGCAAAACGGTATCCGTTCAGGTAACTGCAACCCACCATAAAACCTACATCATGATGCCAGGTCAGGTATTGTACAGAGTCTAATGCTTCAGTATACTTTTCAGCCAACGGCAACCATTTCTTGTCACCCGTCAGTTCATAGGTATACCAGATATTACCGGGAAAGAAACCGGAACACCAGTCATCAATGGGTACATACACAATGCTACCGTCTTTGTTAATGGTTCTTGGATTCAGAATTTTTCCTGATTTCTCAATAATGTCGGTCTGAATGGTCTCCTGTGCCACCGCATTATCAATATTCTCTTGGATAAAGTTGCTTTCGGCCTGCTTCTGACCTGTGCAACCCGCCAGAACAAGGAGAGATACTCCCAATGTCGTGAGGATTGTTTTCATAATAATGATTTGTTTATTAAAGTTTCGTATTCTTTCGTCAGCAAATGTAGCGCAGGTTTACAGAAAAGACCCTCCTAAATTATACAGGAAAAGGGCAAAATTGTTACATTTGCGCATAAATCATACAGATTGAACTTTTTAATCATATCAAAACATGACTCCACAAGAATTTTTCAAAAAAGATCTCTTTGCAGAACAAACCGGTGTAGAATTGCTGGAAGTGCGCGAAGGATATAGTAAAGCATGCCTTGTTATCACAGAAAATCACCTCAATGCAGGACATCGTACACAAGGAGGCGCCATTTTTACCCTTGCCGACCTGGCACTGGCTGCCGCAGCCAATTCGCATGGTTCACTGGCATTCTCCCTTTCTTCCAATATTACCTTTTTGCGTGCCAGCGGTCCGGGCGACACGTTGTATGCCGAAGCACGCGAACGATACATCGGACGTACTACCGGATATTATCAGATAGACATCACCAACCAAAATGGAAAGCTGATTGCTACCTTTGAATCCAGCGTATTCCGAAAAGGCGATCCGCTACCGTTCAGCGTATAGAGCTACAAGCTACGAGTGGCTGCGCTATGTTCCGAAAGGTGCTTGTAGCTTGTAGCTCGTAACTATTTCACTTCTTCCTCACAGCCGAAGTCATCGGATAGCGGTTCCCCTGTACACTCTTAAAGAATGCCTTTGCCGAACCGAAGTTAAGATACATATCCAGACGGATGGGAAGATGATTCTTATCATCTGAGATAAAGAAAGTAATCACCTCTTTCTCTTTTCCCTTCTTATATTCCACAAAAGAGAATACAAGGCAACGGTAAATCGTATCATTATTGGCCTTCACCTCCTCTTTTCCACGATAAATCAATGTTTGTTCTTCTACCTTGCGCCCAGTAGCCATAGGGAACTGAATTCGGTCGCCTATTTTATAATCTGCCGGATCGTAAGAACGCGCCTGTGCCAGGATACTCAACATATCGAAGATACAACGGCTGTCACTGTATTCCATCTCTTGCGGATCGCGAACCGGATTGTGCCAGATACGCCTCTGCTTCACGTTAGATACACCATCCTTATAAGAGAACCACGCCTCATCCACTGTATAGCGGTCTCCCTCTTCGGCCGCCTTACGGAAATAAAGCGGTTCCAGTTTCTCACTGACATAGCATGTCAGCGTATCACGCATCTTAAAAAAGAAGTCCGTCTTTTGCTACCCACCGAAAGCAGATTGAAACGGTAAGCAGGTTTCGACTGATAAGTCGTGGAGAAGGTTGTCAGACTTGCCAGCCCTACCTTCTTCCAGATAAACTTCCAGTTAAAATATAAATCATACATCACATGCTCACCGGATTGGAATGCGGTGTTTTCTGCCGTACATTGTGCTTTGGCAGGTGTAGCAATAGCAAGTAACAGAGCCCCCAATAGGCAGAATACCCATCCGCGTTTACCGGCGATTGCCGGAGTTGCGGTTATTCTGGTTTCTCTTTTTCTTGTCTTCATCTGGTTTTTTTTTTTGAGTTCATCCGGTTTCTGTTTATCCAGCGGCCTTTCATGTATGTTCCAATCCTGGGTCAAGTCAAAATTAGCTTTCAATTCTAACACCTGATAGTAATAATACACTTCTTCCGGTTGCCGTTTATCTTCATATTTTCCGGTGTCCCATACACCGTTTCCATTCCTGTCATTAATGAGGCGTGCACTATATTTACCTGGATTCAGGAAGTAAAAATCCGCCCTGCCATTGACGACTGGCACCGTACGCACTACCTTGTCCTGTGCATCCAGCAAATCAACAAATGCCAGTGAGTCCGCACCGCTCACATCAAAGAATATCTGTCCATATTCTTCAGGCTTCTTCACCTTGAATTCTTTCTTTACCTTATCGGTGAAAAGGCCGTATATTCCTTGGAAAGCCGTAGAATCCACCTCAAAGGTATAACTTTCACCGGGTTCCCAATCCGCATATACATTGTAACGCATTAGGTTCAATGAGTCCGGAATAAAGTCGAAAGGAACATCACGCCACAAGCTGTCTATCTTCTGTTTCAGATGAACTGTGCTATCAGCAACACTTGCCAGCGGTTCAGTGAACGTAAGGGAAATATAATCATAAATATCCATAGTACCCGGCGCATATACATCGACAGGTAAGAATACCGTCGGCTCTACATACTCCTTGCCTTCCTTTTCAGCTTTCTTTTTGGCCTTTTCAAGCTCTTTCTCTTTCTTCTCGCGTTCTTTCTCCAGTTCCTTTTCCGATTTAGGTCTAAGTTTCGACACAAGTTTCAGTGTATCCGTACGGGGAACCAACTGATTTAGTGTATCTGTATAGAGATACGTAAGACTCATCTTCAAAGTATCCATCTTATAAATCAGAGAATCTCTTATCCAGTATTGGAGTGTATCAATGCGGCCGGTAGGCTTCTCCACGATAAAAGCATCGGTTTCATCGAAATTCAGTCCCTTCAATAATGGTAAGCTATCTGCCGGAGCCGAGAAATAAAAAGAGAACTTCCGAGGTTCAGGGCGCTCACTCTTTATGAGACGTTGCGATAAAGTAAGCTCCTTGAAGCAACGCAATATAACATCATCCGGAGAATAGTGGGTATACATCTTCTCCATAATCGTATCTATCGTCAAAGAGTCTTTCCAGAGTGTATCAAAACGCATCCGCTGATCCATAGAAGGAATAATCAGGGAGTCTTCGAAAGCAATCACCTCGGTGGGCTGACTATAATAGAAGTTCTGGTCGGCATCCTGCAATCCATAGATACGGTATTCACCCGGAGCGACACCTCGAATAGTAAAACGTCCGCGGCTATCGGTGCGACCTACACGTTCGAAAGGCAACGTTGTAAAGGCCGAATCCGCCAGATTGGAATGCATACCTACCAGCATACCTTTCACCGGTTCCAGATTGAATGCATTCAATACGGTACCGGATACCGCCATCGAATCGATTACAGAACCGGTAGAGAAAGTAAATCCGAAATCAGGTAACGGATTACCTTCATTATTGTCCTGAACAGCATCCGAAAAGTCTATCGAGTAAGTAGTATTCGGTTTGAGAGTATCCTTCAAAGTAATCACAATTTTCTTTCCATTGGATTTTATCTCCGGCTGCTGCACCTGTGGAGGAGAAATCACAATCTTCTCACCCGGTTTATCAAGCTTGATGAATTCATCGAATTCAATCGTTATCTTTTTCCGGCTATTATTGAGTGCACCCGGCAAAGGCGTACTACCCACAAAGCGGGGAGGAGTTTCATCAATAGCACCACCCTCCGGACGACCGATGCTGGCGCAGGAATAAAGCACAGCAGCAACGATGACAACACCTGCCAAACGATTGAAAAGAGATTTCATATTTGAATATCTGTTACGTAACATGCTGCAAAAATAAAGGTTATCCCTTAATAAGCAGTATGCTTTACAGTATTTTAATCAAAAAAGAGCAAGAAGATATTAAATTATAAGGCTTTTGCCAGAAAAGGATGCAAAAGATGTCGCATCGACACATTGGAGCTGATACGTTAAGTAAGCCCGGATGAGGGTATAAATGAGATATGTTCTTTACGGGAGTGAGTATATCATCAATGCCATTGATGATAGGCATCAATGGCATTGATGGTGGGCATCATCGGCATTGATGACTATCTCAGTACGAAATTCATCCTGCTTCAGCTACGGACTCAGCCTATTTCAGTCCTACTCTTAACTCTGCTCCATCCCTCCCCTTTATATAATATATGTATAAAACATAGTTAAAAATAGCCAGTAATAGAACCAACCTGTTCAAAAATAGATAATTTTGCAGCCGGAAAACCCGAAGAGTGCTTCTAGTTTTCCCCTTTGCCCTCCGTATTATCCAACTATGACAAAACATAAAAAGCCTTTTTACCAAGATAAAAAAATAAACCAAAAGACAGAGAATAATTACAAGTATGAAGAGTAGATTGATTTTATTGGCATGTTGCCTGTCACTGTTCAGTTGCGGACAAAGTGACAAAACTGCGGGTAAAGCACCCGAATTTGCAGTGATTACAGTGGAAACAACCACTGCCAACTTGACGAACAGCTATCCAGCTACGATCAGAGGTAAACAAGATGTAGAAATCCGCCCCATGGTAAGCGGTTTCATCACCAAGTTACATGTAGACGAAGGTGCAGTAGTACGTAAAGGGCAAGTGTTGTTCAGCATTGACCCTGTACAGTATCAAGCAGCCGTAAACTCAGCCAAAGCTGCTGTTGAAACAGCCAAAGCAGCCGTAAACACGCAGGAACTTACCGTAAACAACAAGCGTGAGTTGAACAAAAGAATATCATCAGCAACTACGATTTGCAGATGGCAGAGAATCAACTGGCACAAACAAAAGCACAATTGGCACAAGCTGAAGCACAATTAGTAAACGCCAAGAACAATCTGTCGTATACCAGTGTAACCAGCCCCAGCGATGGTGTAGTAGGTAGTATCCCCTACCGTGTAGGTAGTTTGGTCAGCCCTTCCGTTGCCAGCCCATTGACTACCGTAGCCGATATCTCTGAGATGTACGCCTACTTCTCCATGACCGAAAGACAATTGCTGTCGCAAATCCGTGAAGGTGGTAGTATCAAGGAAATTCTGGAAAGAATGCCCGATGTACAGCTACAGCTTATCGATGGAACCATGTATGCCGACAGCGGACGTGTAGAAACCATCAGCGGCGTTATCGATCAGACTACCGGTTCGGTAACTATGCGTGCCCTCTTCCCCAACAAACACAATGTGTTGCGTAGCGGAAGTACCGGTAATGTGGTATTCCCCAACCCGATGACAAATGTTATTATGATACCTCAATCAGCTACTACAGAAATACAGGACAAGAAGTTCGTATTCGTAGTGCAGCCCGACAACACTCTGAAGAACACGGAAATCCAGGTGTTCAAGCTGAATGATGGTAAGTACTACTACGTAACCGAAGGTTTGAAAGCCGGTGATAAAGTAGTAATGGAAGGTGTGCAAAACCTGAGAGACGGGGCATCTATCACTCCTATCACTCCTGCTGAAAAAGAAGCTGAATATCAGAAAGCACTGAAAGACCAGAAAGAAGGTAATATCCAAACTGCGTTTAATTAAGAGTTGACGTTTCTGAAACCGAGTCAACTTGCCAACTAAAATAAAAGAGACATGAAATTAGATAGATTTATTAATCGTCCGGTACTATCTACGGTAATCTCCGTGCTGATAGTGATCCTGGGTCTTATTGGTCTGGCAACCCTGCCTATCACCCAATACCCGGACATTGCACCGCCAACCGTATCAGTGCGCGCCACCTACACGGGTGCCAATGCCCAAACGGTGTTGAACTCCGTTATTGCACCGCTGGAAGACCAGATCAACGGTGTGGAAAACATGATGTACATGACTTCCAATGCCACCAACAGTGGCTCTGCCGATATTTCCGTTTACTTCAAGCAGGGAACTGACCCGGATATGGCTGCCGTAAACGTACAGAACCGTGTATCCATGGCGCAAGGTCTGCTACCTGCCGAAGTAACTAAGGTAGGTGTAACAACACAAAAGAGACAGACTTCCATGTTGATGGTATTCTCTATTTATGATGAGACGGACCAATACAACATCGAGTTCCTGGAAAACTATGCCAACATCAACCTTATCCCTGAAGTAAAACGTGTTGCCGGTGTAGGTGACGCAATGGTGTTGGGTACTGACTACTCCATGCGTATCTGGCTGAAACCCGACGTAATGGCTCAGTATAAGCTGATTCCCAATGACGTAGCAGCAGTTTTGGCTGAGCAGAATATCGAGGCTGCCCCCGGACAGTTCGGTGAGCGTGGTAATCAGACATTCCAATATACAATACGTTACAAAGGACGTCTGCAACAGCCAGAGGAATTTGAGAACATCGTTATCAAAGCAATGGAAAACGGAGAAGTACTCCGTCTGAAAGATATTGCTGAAATCGAGCTGGGACGTCTGACCTATAGCTTCAATAATACTGTAAACGGGCATAAGGCTGTCAGCTGTATCGTATTCCAGATGGCAGGAAGTAATGCTACACAGACTATCAGCGACCTGGAAACATTGTTGAATGATTATTCCGAAAAGCTACCTTCGGGCTTGCAAATCAACATTGCACAAAGTGCCAACGACTTCTTGTTCGCCTCTATCCATGAGGTTATCAAGACATTGATCGAGGCCTTTATCCTTGTGTTCATTGTGGTATATATCTTCTTGCAGGATTTCCGTTCCACATTGATCCCCGCTATTGCTATTCCGGTAGCATTGATTGCGACATTCTTCGTACTGAAGCTGATCGGCTTTAGTATCAACTTGCTGACCCTTTCGGCCATGGTGCTTGCCATTGCGATAGTGGTCGACGACGCCATAGTCGTCGTCGAGGGTGTCCATGCAAAGTTAGACCAGGGGTACAAGTCCGCCCGTGCCGCTTCCATCGACGCCATGAGTGAATTGGGTGGTGCCATCGTTTCTATTACGCTGGTCATGATGTCTGTATTTATCCCTGTAAGTTTCATGGGTGGTACGGCAGGTACATTCTACCGACAGTTCGGTCTGACGATGGCCATCGCTATCGGTTTCTCCGCATTGAACGCTTTGACGTTGAGTCCGGCATTGTGTGCCATCTTCCTGAAACCACATGATGAACATGGTGAAAAGAAATCGACATTTATCAGTCGCTTCCACACAGGCTTCAATGTGGCTTACGACAAGATGTTGAAGAAATACAAGAATAATGTATTGTTCTTCATCCAGAAAAGATGGCTGAGTTTCGGTCTTGTAGCAGGTTCTATCGTATTGCTGATTTTCTTTATGAAGATTACTCCGACAGGTATGGTACCTAATGAAGATACAGGTACCATCATGGGTGTAGTGACTCTGCCTCCGGGTACTTCACAGGAGCGCGCACAAGAAGTGTTGCATCGCGTGGACAGCCTTGTGGCTGCCGAACCAGCCGTTGCATCACGTACAGTGATCTCCGGTTATAGCTTCATCGGTGGACAAGGACCTTCTTACGGTTCCATCATTATCAAGTTGAAAAACTGGGAGGAACGCTCCACAATGCAGAACTCTAATATTGTTTACATCACGCTCTTTATGCGTGCACAGAAGATTATCAAGGAAGCACAGGTACTGTTCTTTGCTCCTCCTATGATTCCGGGTTACTCTGCATCCAGCGATATCGAGTTGAACATGCAGGATAAGACTGGTGGTGACCTGAACCACTTCTTCGACGTAGTAAAAGATTACAATGCCGCACTGGAAACACGTCCGGAAATTAACTCCGCAAAGACGAGCTTCAACCCGAACTTCCCGCAGTACATGCTGGACATCGACGCCGCAGCTTGTAAGAAGGCAGGCATCAGTCCAAGCGACATCCTCAGCACTATGCAGGGATACTTCGGCGGTCTGTATGCTTCTAACTTCAACAGTTTCGGTAAGATGTACCGTGTTATGGTTCAGGCAGAGCCGGAAGCAACCAAGAATCTGGAATCATTATCCAGTATCAAGGTGCGCAACGGCAATGAAATGGCCCCGATTACTCAGTTCGTTTCCATCAAAAAGGTATATGGACCTGACATTATCAGTCGTTTCAACCTGTATACCTCTATGAAAGTAATGGTTGCTCCTGCTTCCGGATATACTTCTGGTCAGGCACTGGCTGCTATCGCCGAGGTTGCCAAAGAGAACCTGCCTGCCGGTTTCGCTTACGAATTGGGAGGTATGGCACGTGAAGAGGCCGAAACCAGTGGTAGTACCACAGGATTAATCTTCGTACTCTGCTTCGTATTCGTTTACCTGTTGCTGAGTGCACAGTATGAAAGTTATATCCTGCCGCTTGCCGTACTTTTATCTATTCCGTTCGGTCTGTTGGGTAGCTTCCTGTTCGTCAACGGTATGAGTGCCATTGGTAATATCTCCATTCTGAAAATGATAATGGGGTCCATGTCCAACGACATTTATATGCAGATTGCATTGATCATGTTGATGGGTCTATTGGCGAAGAATGCTATCTTGATTATTGAGTTTGCCCTCGACCGTCGTAAGATGGGTATGAGTATAACGTGGGCAGCTGTACTGGGTGCCGCAGCCCGTCTGCGTCCTATCTTGATGACATCACTGGCCATGATTGTCGGTTTGATTCCGTTAATGCTGGCATCCGGTGCAGGTGCTAATGGTAACCGTACACTGGGTACTTCTGCCATCGGTGGTATGTTAATCGGTATGATTCTGCAGATCTTTATTGTACCGGCCCTGTTCGTTGCATTCCAATACCTGCAGGAGAAGATTAAACCGATGGAATGGACCGATGTGGATAACTCTGACGCAGAACCTGAAATTGAGCAATACACGAAGTAAATTAAGAATGAAGAATGGAGGACTTCGTTCACCATTCTTCATTAATATAGAAAGATTATGAAGAAACAGATTATAACTTTGATGTGTGCAACTGCTCTTCTGAGCAGCTGCCACATCTACAAATCATACGACAGACCCGAAGATATTACGGCTGCCGGACTGTATCGCGACACAACAGTTGTAAATGATACGCTGGCTGCGGATACAGCAAACTTCGGTAACCTGCCTTGGAGGGAAGTATTCACCGACACTCAGTTGCAAGCGCTCATCGAACAAGCACTTGCTAATAACCCCGATTTGCGTAGCGCCGCTTTGAATGTGAAGAAAGCAGAAGCTGCCCTTATGTCTGCGCGTCTGGCTTATGCTCCCACGCTGGCATTGTCTCCGCAGGGAACCGTTAGCAGTTGGGATAAGGGAAAAGCTACGCAGACCTATTCACTTCCTGTTACAGCAAGCTGGCAGATTGACCTGTTCGGTCAGATACTGAACCCGAAACGTGGTGCACAGGTATCTCTGAAACAGACACAGTTCTATGAACAAGCTGTTCAAACTCAAGTCATCGCCAATGTAGCCAATATGTACTACACATTGTTGATGCTCGACCGCCAGTTGCAGATTACAGAATCCACAGCCGACATCCTGAAAAAGAATGTGGAAACCGTAGAAGCAATGAAGGACGCAGGCATATACAATACGACTTCTGCCGGAGTAGAACAAACCCGTGCAGCTTACGCACAGGTATTGGCATCTCTGCCCAGCATGCGTCAAAGCATTCGCGAAACAGAAAACGCCCTTTGCCTGATGCTGAATCAGCCAGCACAAGAAATAGAACGTGGTGTACTGGAAGATCAACAATTACCGACAGAATTCTCAGCCGGTATTCCTTTGCAACTGTTGTCTAACCGTCCCGATGTAAAAGCTGCCGAGATGTCTCTTGCTGCAAGTTATTATGATACTAACAGCTCACGTGCAGCTTTCTATCCGCAGATTACTTTGAGTGGTTCGGCAGGCTGGACTAACAGTGCAGGTTCTGCAATTGTAAATCCGGGCAAGTTACTGGCTTCCGCCATAGGATCGTTGACTCAACCGTTGTTCTATCGCGGTGCTAATATCGCCCGTCTGAAACAGGCCAAAGCACAGGAAGAGCAATCCAAAATCCAGTTCCAGACCACTCTGCTGAAAGCTGGAAATGAAGTGAGCAATGCCTTGTATCAATACCAAATGACCTCCGAAAAAGCCATTTCTCGCGAGATTCAGGTAAATTCTGCCCGTAAAGCTGCGGAAGATACAAAAGAATTGTTTAACTTAGGCACGTCAACGTATCTGGAAGTTCTCTCTGCTGAGCAATCTTACCTCAGTGCACAAACTTCCGAGGTATCCGACACTTTCGACCGTATGCAAGCTGTTATCAGCCTGTACCAGGCGCTCGGAGGAGGAAGGAAGAATTAATTAATTATAAATGATGAATTATGAATTATGAATTGGCTGCGCTATGATACTGCATAGCTAATTCATCATTCATAATTCATAATTCAAGATTGAAAAACATGATAAGTCCATTAGCATTTGTAGATCCTGCCGCAAAGCTCGGCAAGAATGTAACAGTCCAGCCTTTTGCATATATCGAAGGCGATGTAGAGATTGGAGATGACTGTATTATCATGTCCGGTGCGCGTATCCTCGACGGTACACGTCTGGGGCAAAAGAACAAAGTGCATCATGGCGCCGTACTCGGTACCACCCCGCAGGATTTCCATTATACGGGTGAGAAAAGTCTGCTGATCATCGGTGACCAGAACGACATTCGCGAAAATGTAGTTGTGAGCCGCGCTACACATGAAGGAGATGCTACACGTATCGGGAACGAGAACTTTTTGATGGATGGTGTACACCTTTGTCACGACGTGCAGGTAGGTAACCACTGCGTATTAGGACTTAAGACTATTGTAGCCGGTGATTGTCGTATCAATGACTTTACCATTCTGAGTAGTAACGTCATTTTACAACAACAATGCCACATCGGAAGCTGGGTATTGATCCAGTCAGGATGCCGCATTGCGAAAGACGTTCCTCCTTATGTGATCATGAATGGTAATCCGGCCGGTTATCATGGCATTAATGCTGTTGTGCTACAGCACAAGCATCAGGTAACAGACCGTATTCTACGTCATATCGTAAATGCTTACCGTCTGATTTACCAAGGTAACTTCAGCATACAGGATGCTTTGCAAAAGATTGAAGACCAAGTGCCGATGAGTGACGAAATACACAATATCCTTAACTTCGTACGCGAGTCTAAAGGCATTGTAAAATAAAAGAATACTCCTTATTCGGAAGGCGGTCGGGTTTACTCGTCCGCCTTTTTTGTTATCTTTGCACCACCTTACCCGTTCAATTATGAGAAAAAAGAAGAAGAAACAAACGAATAGCAAGAAACAACTGGTGTTCCTGATTGTCCTGATCATATGCGGCATCGTTACCGCTTATCAGACAACGAACTCTAAAGAAAAGACTGCCGGCCCTGAGCAGACAGAAATCATCGTTCAGAGTACTCCCCAAAATTCCGATATATACATCAAGCAAACAACTGCCCCAAGTACTCCCGAAATACTTCTGCAGCGCACCGGATACCTCGTATCCTATAACTCCAACACGCGTATAGCAAACTGGGTAGCTTGGAAACTGACTCCCGAACGTTTAAAAGAAAATACCGAGCGAATCAATAACTTCCGTCCCGACCCTGATCTGCCCAAGAGCAAAGCAGTCACCACACAAGACTATAAAGGTAGTGGCTGGGATCGTGGGCATCTTTGTCCGGCAGGTGATAACAAATGGGACCGTGAAGCCATGATAGAGAGCTTCTACATGACTAACATCTGCCCCCAACACCACAATCTAAACCGGGGCGACTGGAACGAGCTGGAACAGAAATGCCGCAAGTGGGTGAAAAAAGACAGTTGCCTTTACATTGTAGCCGGTCCTATCTTCTATGACCGGAAGCCACAGACCATAGGCGAGCATAAAGTTGCCGTACCGGATGCTTTCTTTAAGGTGATACTTGCTCTACACAAGAAACCGAAAGCTATCGGCTTTATTTATAAAAATAATGAAGGGAACAATCCGCTGGACTCTTATGTAAACACTGTGGACGAAGTGGAGCGGATCACAGGGATAGACTTCTTCCCCGCCCTTCCCGATGATATAGAAAGGACGGTAGAAGCAAGTTATAATTTGAAAGACTGGAAATAATTACTCAAAGTTCAATGTGCCGAAGAATTCGGGACAGTGAAAATTAGGCTTTTCCAGAGCAATAGGATTCCAAGAAAGGAAGTGAGGCGTTTGTAGTTTATCACCGCATTTGTAGAAATTGGCACGAACCGTCTTTCCGTCAAGACTGGTGATCTGATGCTTGAAAAAAGCAGAATATGGAATAACCAATGCCAGTTCCCAGTTACACTCTCCCACACGTTCCTCAAAAGACTGGCGTCCCAAAGAAGACCAGCGTTGCACTTTGTCCATCACTTCTTGCGGGGCATGTTCACGGTTTTCGCGTCCGGCACCGGCACCAATCAGGAGAATTCCGGCACAGTTACATTCTACGTTATAATAAATTCCATCTCCTGCAGGGATAGAAAAGAACTCTACACAAGCATCTTCCCATACTGCACCGTTATCTCCGGCAGCTACAGCACGCACACTGGCTTCTTTTACTTTGTAATGAACCAAAATCGCATCATCCGTATGAGCTATACGGAACTGCACCTCCGGCTGATAAGGGAATGTTTTCCAATTCACCGTATTGATCGACTGAAAAGCCACCTTTTCTTTATCCAACAAAGCAGGAATATTCTCTACTGCTACATTAGCCAGACTTACTTTTTTTACATTCAACTCTTTCATTTCTTTCTTTTGGGGGTTAGTTGCAAACAAGGGGAAAACACAAAGCAGAGTTACTAGCAAGACTGCAGATTTCAACACCAAGCATACAGGGGTTCTTTTGTTCATATTTTAATAAAGTTACGAACTACAAGCTACAGGCTACAAGTGGCTACGCTATGCACCGAAAGGCACTCGTAGCCTGTAGCTTGTAGCTTATAACTATTATACCAATGACGACTTTATAAACTCCTGCATTTCCGGTGTATGTTCTTCCACACTCTGCAACAGTTTGAACTGCGCTTTTGTACGTACAAGATTATGCTCAGGATATTTAGTCTTATAATAAGTGTCACCATTAATATAATCCGCCAGGAAACGAACGCATTGCATATAGGGGAATAATGCAGCTGCATACGGTAGGTTCTCAACCTCTATCGGAAGCAGGAAGACTTTCGCAGATTCCAGGTAACCTTTTGCAAACGCCTTGAATATCTCCATATTGAAATTCACATTATCCAGATTCTCATCATCCTCGGCACCTGTATTGGCTGCAGAACGAAGGAAATCGCCGAAATCAGAAAAGATAAAGTTAGGCATCACCGTATCAAGATCAATGACGCAGAGCACCTTACCCTCTTCATCAAACATCATATTATTCACCTTTGTATCGCAATGACATACACGTTTTGGCAATTTGCCTTCGTGATGCAAGCGTTCACCTTTGCACATCTCCTCTGCACGTTTTTCTATCTCATCCAGATAGTACTGCACTTCTTTCACCCGGCCAACCGCATCCGCAGCCACCGCATCACGAAGTTGTTTCAGACGGAACTCCATATTGTGAAAATCAGGAATAGTCTCTCCCAGTTCATCAGGAATATCTGCAAGCATTGCCTGGAAATTACCAAAAGCTACACCGGCATAATAAGAATATTCTGCATCCACCGTCTCATAAGTCTTTGCATTAGGAATGAATGTCATGATACGCCAATAGTTTTCGCCATCGTACCAATACGTTTTTCCCGTATCGGCAGGAATAAAAGAGAGCACTTTACGATCTATATCATCCGCACCTTGTTCCACAAGTTTTTTGCGGATATGCCGGGTTACAGCTTCAATGTTCGCCTGCAACATCTCCACATTCTGGAAAATAGCATGGTTCACACGTTGCAATACATAGTCGGGGGCATCTGCTTCAAGAGTAGTCACTTTATACGTGTCGTTAATCAGCCCGCTGCCTAAAGGCTGGATTTCATTAACTGTACCCTTCGTATTAAAATGGGATACAATGGATTGAAGGTTGTTCATGATATTCTATATATAGATTTAAAATTAGTATGCAAATATACGTCTTCCTCATCAATGAAAAAGTCCAAATTCGTCCGACAAACGCCCAAAATTATACATTTAGACAGACATAACCATAGAAATCAGGCAATAAACTTCTTTCTTTTAAGCAAAACGCCTTATATTTGTGTTTGAAACCTTAAAAATACCGGAGGAGAAGTGCAAAAGTTTATCAGAACGCTGTTTCTTGTCTTAGTAAGCATAGCTACAGCAAACCTACACAGCCAGAATATTACTTTCAATCATCTGACAACCGATGACGGTTTATCTCAGTTTAGCGTCAACAGCCTGTACATTGACGAGAACGGTATCTTGTGGATTGGTACGCGTGAAGGTTTGAACCGCTACAACGGTAATGATATACAAACCTATAAACTGAGCAAAAACGACCCTTACAGCCTTTTCTGCAATACCGTGTTGCGCATGGCAGGCGATCAAAACGGTAAAATCTATCTGCTCTGTACCGAAGGCGTTGCCCAGTTCGATCTGACAACACAACGCTTTACGACTCTCCTTCAAGGTAACATTAACAGCATCTATTATAAAAACGGCCTGTTCATCGGAAAAAAGAATGAGATCTACCGCTACAATGAACAGACCGACAACTTCGACCTCTACTACCAGATGGCGGGAGAAAACATCGAGATCTCCTGCATGTTCGAGGATAAAGGACACATGTGGATAGGAACCACCAGCGAAGGAGTCTTCAACCTGAAAATAGACGGACATCAAGTCACCCATCCCATTGAAAAAGGAAACATTACCAGCATCTACCAGGACAATTCAGGCGAATTATGGATAGGCAGTTGGGAAAAAGGACTCTTCCGGATAAAAACAGACGGAACTATTGAGAATTTGCGAAACGACCCGAAGAATCCGCACAGTATATCTTCTGATTTCGTAAGAGCTTGTTGCGAAGATAATCTTGGCAATATCTGGATAGGAACCTTCAACGGCCTGAACCGCTATAACAAGACAACAGGACTTTCCCAGAACCACACTTCCAACGATATGCAGAATGAAGGTCTTACCCACTCCTCTATCTGGTGCATCGTAAAGGATAATCAGGGGACACTGTGGCTGGGCACTTACTTTGGTGGTGTCAATTACTTCAATCCTGAATATGAAATCTACACCCGGTATAAAGCCTCCAGAAACGAGAAAGAAGGTCTGAGTAGTCCTGTAGTAGGGCGTACCATTGAAGATAAGAACGGCAACCTATGGATCGGTACAGAAGGTGGCGGACTCAATTTCTATAACCGCCGCACACGTGAGTTCAAATGGTATCTTGCCGGAAAGGGATATAATAGTATCTCCCACAGCAATGTAAAAGCCCTCTATTATGATCCTACCAAAGAAATCATCTGGATAGGTACTCATCTCGGTGGACTGAACAAGCTCGATATCCGTACAGGAGCATTCACCCACTATCTCATGGAAGAAGGCAATCCGGAAACGCTTCCATCAAACATTGTTCGTGACATAGCACCTTATCATGACCAGTTAATTGTCGCCACCCAGAATGGCGTATGTTTGTTTGATCCCCAAAGCGGAAAATGCCGGCAACTCTTCAAAGACACCAAAGAAGGGCGCAAAATAACAATGGTGGCCGATGTAGAAGTAGATAACAATGGCACACTCTGGATTGCCGCCACGGGCGAAGGTATCTTCTCCTACCGTTTCGATACCAACAAGCTGACCAATTACCGGCACGACGTGGCACAACCGCACAGCCTCAGCAACAACAATGTGAACAACATCATGCAAGATAATAAGGGTAATCTCTGGTTTTCCACTTCAGGAAGCGGACTCGACCTGTATCGCCCTACCAGCAATGACTTCGAGAACTTTGACAAAGATAAGAACGGACTCGTCAGCGATTGTATCTACGATACGCAGGAATCCCCGGTCAGCGGCAAACTGATACTTATCACTAATCAGGGGTTCTCCATTTTCGACCAGAAAACAGAGAAGTTCCAGAACTATAGTGCAGAAAACGGCTTCCCGTTGACAGCAGTCAATGAGAATGCACTATGTGTAACGCGAGATGGCGAAGTATTCCTCGGCGGCACACAAGGTATGCTTTCGTTCAATGAGCTGGAACTTAACTTTACTCCGAAGCCCTACAAAATCATCCTTTCCCGCCTCATCGTAAACGGTTCCGAAGTAAAAGTCAGCGATGAAACAGGCATTTTGACGCAATCTTTATGCCATACCCAAGAGATCACCCTGGACGCAAACCAGACCATGTTCAGCATTGAATTTGCCACTTCCAACTACGTGGCAGCCAATAAAGATGAAATTATTTACAAACTGGAAGGCTTCTCCGACGACTGGAACAGTACGCGCGGCCAGCCCATCATCACTTATACGAACCTGAATGCCGGAACGTACAACCTGCTGATTAAGCCCAAAGGGAAAGAAGAATCCCTTTGCCCGCAGGTGCATCTGACTATTCACGTATTGCCTCCTTACTACAAAACCCCACTTGCCTATCTTATTTATCTGATAGTGACTGCTATCCTTTTATGGTATCTTGTAAGAACGTACAAATCGAGAATCAAACTACGTGAATCGTTGAAATATGAGCAAAAGCACATACAAGATGTAGAAGCCTTGAACCAGTCCAAGTTACGCTTCTTCACCAACATCTCACACGAATTCCGCACCCCGCTTACCCTTATCGTGTCGCAGGTGGAAACCCTGATGCAACTGCAGAACTTCACACCCACTATCTATAATAAGATATTGAGTATCTACCAGAATAGTATCCAGTTGCGCGAACTGATCACCGAACTTCTTGACTTCCGCAAGCAGGAACAAGGACATATGAAAGTAAAAGTCAGTCCGCACAACATCGTACATTTCCTCTATGAGAACTACCTTATTTTTATGGAATATGCCAGCAGTAAGCAGATCAATTTCAAATTCGAGAAAGATAGCGAAAGCCTTGAAGTATGGTACGACCAGAAACAGATGCAGAAAGTTATAAACAACCTCCTGTCCAATGCCATCAAGCACACCCAGGCCGAAGATACCATCACACTCAGCATCACCACCGAAGGTAACGAAGCCGTCATCCGTGTGACTGATACCGGTAGCGGCATCGACGCCAAAGAGATAGATAAGATATTCGACCGCTTCTATCAGACGGAACAAATGAATAGCCTTACCACCGGCGTTGGCACCGGCATCGGATTGGCTCTGACCAAAGGAATTGTCGAACTGCACCACGGCACTATCAAGGTAGAAAGCGAACTCGGCAAAGGTAGCAGCTTCATCATTCGTCTCCATCTTGGAAATGCCCATTTCAGCCAGGAAGAAATCAGTAAGAAAACTGAAGCCGTGCAACAAATAGAGCAGACACAAATTTCTGAAATCGATGCTTCACTCAAAGCAGAGTTGGAAGAGAATGCTCCGATAAAACGCATGTCCGACGTTAAAATGGTTATCGTAGAAGACAACGCCCCCATCCGTGAAATGCTGGAGAATATCTTCCGCCCATTCTATCAGGTACTGACTGCCGCAGACGGAGAAGAAGGTCTGGAGCTGGTACAGAAGGAAATGCCAAACATCGTAGTAAGCGACGTGGTTATGCCTAAGATGTCCGGTACCGAGCTATGTAAACAGATCAAGAACGACTTCAACACCTGCCACATTCCGGTAGTGCTGCTTACAGCCCGGACTGCCGTAGAACAAAATATCGAGGGTCTACGCATTGGCGCAGATGATTACATCACCAAACCTTTCAACACGAACTTGCTGATTTCCCGTTGCAACAACCTGGTAAACTCACGCATCCTTCTACAAGAGAAGTTCAGCAAGCAACCGCAAGCCTATGCCCAGATGCTGGCAACGAACCCGATAGATAAGGAAATTCTGGATCGTGCCATCAGTATCATCGAGAAGAATCTGGATAATACGGAATTCAATGTCAATATCTTCGCCCGTGAAATGGCAATGGCTCGTACCAACCTGTTCACCAAGCTGAAGGCCATCACCGGACAAACACCGAATGATTTCATCCTGACCATTCGCCTGAAGAAAGGTGCTTTGATGTTGCGGAACAATCCGGAACTGAATATTACCGAAATCTCAGACAAGATAGGATTCAGCTCTTCCCGCTACTTCTCAAAGTGTTTCAAGGATGTATACCATGTAAGTCCGCTGGCTTATCGCAAAGGAGAGGATGCGGATACAGGAAGCAAGGATGAAGAAGACGAAGAAGGTTAATAAGCCGTATGAGTCTTCTCATCTTTCTCGCTATGGTGAGAATCTTTTCTCATCAAACAGAGAATCTATTTTCATCGCATTGAGAAGAAACTCTCACCATATTGAGAAAAGATTCTCTATAAAGGGAGAACATCTTCTTCTGTACATTCCAGTGTTCTCATTAGCATTATGTACATTTTCGTCCTTCCCTTGTACTCCCTTATACACTCAATTCCGGAAAAGCCACTACCTTTGACCTCAGAAATAACAATCTAAAGTCAAAAAGCTATGAAACATTTTTCCCCTTTATGGTCCCTTCTTCCGGGCGCAGCCCTGATAGCCGGATGCGGAAATCCGTCGAAGAAAGAAACCGCCGACACTACCCGTCAGAAGCCTAATGTTATCTACCTGATTGCCGACGATCTGGGCATCGGTGACTTGAGTTGCTATGGCGCCACTAAAATAAGTACCCCCAATATCGACCGCCTTGCCGGACAAGGTGTGCAGTTCACTAATGCCTATGCCACCTCTTCCACCAGTACCCCCTCCCGCTTCGGTCTGCTGACAGGTATGTATCCCTGGCGACAGGAAAATACAGGAATCGCCCCCGGCAACTCCGAGCTCATTATCGATACAGCCTGCGTCACCATGGCCGACATGTTTAAGGCAAAGGATATGCTACCGGAGCCGTTGGTAAATGGCATCTGGGACTTGGTCCTAAAGGAGGCACAGACTTCAACCATCTTATCAAGCCGAATACCCAGGATATAGGATTTGATTATGAATACATTATTCCCGCCACTGTGGATCGTGTACCTTGCGTATTCGTAGAAAACGGACACGTTGTAGGTTTAGACCCCAACGACCCCATTACCGTTAATTACCACCATAAAGTAGGTGACTGGCCTACCGGACTGGAAAATCCCGAACTCGTAAAACTGAAACCCAGCCAGGGTCATAATAATACAATCGTAAACGGTATTCCCCGTATCGGCTGGATGACTGGTGGGAAATCGGCTCTTTGGGTAGATGAAGACATTGCAGATGTCATCACCGGTAAAGCTAAAGACTTTATCATAAAACATAAAGACGAACCTTTCTTCATGTATATGGGTACACAAGACGTACACGTTCCTCGCGTACCTCATGCCCGTTTTGCCGGAAAGAGCGGTATGGGAACCCGTGGCGACGTAATCCTGCAACTGGATTGGACTGTAGGCGAGATCATGAATACTCTGGATAGTCTGAACCTTGCAGATAACACTATCTTTGTGTTCTGTAGCGATAATGGTCCCGTTATTGACGACGGCTATCAGGATCAGGCTTTCGAATTGCTGAACGGTCATACTCCTATGAAACAATACCGTGGCGGTAAGTATAGTGCTTATGAAGCCGGAACACGTATTCCCTTCATTGTACGTTGGCCTGCCGGTATTCAACCTTGCAAACAGCAAGCTTTATTCTCTATGATCGACGTGTATGCTTCCTTGGCTACCTTACTGAATCACCCGCTTACACCTGCAACCGTCGCTCCCGACAGCCGTGACCAACTGTCTACTTTCTTAGGGAAAGATAATACCGGATGTGATTATGTAGTACAGCAGAATCTGAATAATACCTTATCAATTATTCAAGGAACATGGAAATACATCGAACCAAGCAACAAACCAGCCATCGAACATTGGACGAGAATGGAGTTAGGAAACGATCCCGAACCCCAACTGTACAATATTTCCATCGATCCATCGGAAAAAGATAATGTTGCGGCAACGCATCCGGAGATGGTAAAAGAGCTTTCAGCATTACTAGAGCAGGTGAAAGCAGGTAAGAACCAAGGAATAAGGTAGGGAATCGTACAGAACAGGGTTTCTTTATCAAGAATGTACAAATTCGTACTTTTTGCGAACTATTAGCGAAAGTCGCCTTCTATTCAATCACATACATTTGCATGGTGATTCGAGTCGTTTAACGAGAAAGAACAACCTTTTTAATAACTAATTAATTTAATATTTATGAAACAGAAAGTAACCTTAATACTATTGGCAACTTTTCTTTGCTGCGTATTAGGCGTACAAGCACAGACAGGTAGCCAAGTTACAGGTAAAGTTGTTGATGCTATGGGAGAACTTCCCGGAGTTAGCGTCGTTGTGAAAGGAACTACTAATGGAACTATTACCGCACTTGACGGTAGTTTTAAATTAGACAATGTTAAATCCTCTGATATCCTGCAATTCTCTTTTGTAGGTTATAAAACTCAAGAAATTAAAGTTGGCAGCCAAAAGACTTTCAATGTTACTCTGCAAGAAGACGCACAGGCATTGGATGAGGTAGTCGTTGTGGCTGTTGGTTATGGTGACGTAAAACGTCGCGACTTAACCGGAGCTATCGGTAAGGCTAATATGAGCGACTTGACCAAAACCCCTATCAACAACGTAGCAGAAACACTGGGTGGACGTATCGCCGGTGTACAGGTATCTTCCACAGATGGTGGTCTGGGCGACAACTTTAATATCGTAATCCGTGGTGCCGGTTCTTTAACTCAAAGTACCGCTCCGTTGTACGTTATTGACGGTTTCCCAAGTGAGACTTCCGGAATGAGCGCCCTCAACCCGAACGATATTGAATCCATCGACGTATTGAAAGATGCTTCTGCAACAGCGATCTACGGTTCTCGTGGTGCCAATGGTGTTGTTATCATCACAACAAAGAAGGGTAAAGCCGGAAAAGCAACTCTCTCTTATAATGGTAGTGTCAGTGTTAGCAAAGTAAGAAACACCATGGACATGATGAACGGCTACGATTTCGTCAACCTGCAAAAAAAAAGAAATCATGGAAGGAAATACCAAAGAAGTAGATGGAGAAAAAGTGGATGAGTTTGCTTACTACTATCTGAAAGATGGTATCACTCTCGATGATTATAAAAACTTCAAGAGCTATGATTGGCAGGACGAAGTTTATCGTACAGCTATCAGCCACAACCACTATGTAGGTTTAAGTGGTGGCAGCGATAAAATGGACTACTCTGCATCACTCTCTTACAGCAACCAACAGGGTGTCATCATCAACTCTGACCTCTCTCGTTACCAGGGCCGTTTCAACTTCAACCAAAGAATCAATAAGAGCATAAAGATCAATGCAAATGCAAACTTTGCAAGCAACGTGCAAAACGGTCCCAATCCTTCCACCGCAGAAACAACAGTATCCAACTCACTGATGTATAGCGTATGGGGTTATCGTCCGGTTTCTCCCTCCGGTTCCGACCTTCTGGCCGAACTGTACGATAGCGATGTGGACATGAGTAATGACTACCGTTTCAACCCGGTACTCTCTGCAAAGAATGAGTTCCGTCGTACCACAACCAACCATCTGCAAGCTAACTTAGGTGTAGAATGGGAAATTATCAAAAACCTGAAGTTCAAAGTTACTGCCGGATACACCGGACGCGACATCAAAAGAGAAGAATTCAACGGAAGCCAAACTAGTACCGGTAATACACATCCGTCTAATACACGAAGCAAAGGTATCAATGCATTCCTGAGACAACAGGAGACAAGAAACTACCTGAACGAAAATACATTGTCATACGTTTATGCAAAGAACAATCACAACCTGAATGCTTTAGTCGGTGCTACTTTCCAAAAATACACCAGCTATCTTAGCAGCATTACCCAGGAACAGATTACAAACGAAGCTTTCGGAATGTCCGGTATCGGCAAAGGTTCCGCAACTCCGGTTGTCACAGCATCACAAGGAGAAAACGCCATGATTTCTTATCTGGGACGTATCAACTACAACTATGCATCCAAGTATTATGTTACAGCATCTATGCGTACCGATGGTTCTTCCAAATTTGCCCCCGGCAATCGTTGGGGTTACTTCCCATCAGCTTCATTGGCTTGGGCATTCGGTCGTGAGAAGTTCGTATCCGACGCACTTCCTTGGTTGTCAAACGGTAAATTACGTGCAAGCTGGGGTCTCACAGGTAACAACCGTATCGGTGACTTCGACTATATGGCACAATTGGTTACCAGTTCTAATGTATACAAATATCCTTGGGGCAGTTCTTTCTATCCCGGATATGTATTAGGATCAATGGCCAATGAAAAGTTGAAATGGGAAACTACCGAACAATATGACTTCGGTTTGGATCTTGGTTTCTTTGATGGGCGTATCAATGTAACAATGGACTATTATATCAAAACTACCAAAGATCTGTTGTTGGGTGCAGATGTTCCCGCAAGTTCCGGATACTCCAGTGCTACACTGAATGTTGGTAAATTACGCAATAAAGGTTTTGAGCTTACACTGGAAACTATAAACATCAAGGGTAAGAACTTTACATGGACTTCTAACTTTAACATTGCCTTCAACAGCAATAAGATTGTAGAACTGAATTACGGGCAAGATGACATGATCAGTTTCGTAAACTGGGATAACAAATATAAGACCATGCCTGCTTATATCAGCAAAAAAGGTGACGCAGCCGGAAGTATGTACGGTTTCATCTATGACGGTGTTTACAAATATGAAGATTTCAACACCTCAGTTGATGCTAATGGCAAAACCATATACAAACTGAAAGATGATGTAGTTCGTATTTCAGACGATGCCCAACCGGGTGATCCGAAATATAAGAAGCTAAGTGATAAAGAAGGCAATAAAATCACTGATGACGATCGCACCATTATTGGTAACGGACAGCCCAAGCATACAGGTGGTTTCAGCAATAACTTTGTCTACAAGAACTGGGATCTTAATATCTTCCTGCAATGGAGCTACGGCAACGATATTTTGAATGCGAACCGCATGGTATTTGAAAATCCTCAAAGCAAGAAGAATACAAATATGTTCGCTTCTTATACAAACCGCTGGAGTCCTGAGAATCCGGCTAGCAACATGCCACGTGCAAGAGCTATCGGTGCAGAATACTACAGTTCTCTGTATATAGAAGACGGTTCGTTCTTGAAGTTAAAGACCATCTCACTGGGTTACAATTTCACACCTAATACATTGCGTTCTTTAGGTATCAGTGCAGCCAGACTCTTTGTTTCGGCAGAGAATATAGCCACCATTACAGGTTATTCCGGTTCCGATCCTGAGGTTTCTACACGTAACAGTGTATTGACTCCCGGTTTCGACTGGTCCGCTTATCCGCGTTCATTCAACGCATCACTTGGTATTAACATAACCTTCTAATCACCTAAAATCAAGAAACTAATATGAAAAGTATCAATAATATCTTCAAGAAAGTTTGCATCTTGGCAATAGTTACTTCTATGGCTGGTTGCGATATGCTTGACACCAAGCCCTACGATTTTGTAGCGCCTGAAACATTCTACAAGAATGAAACTGATTGCACAATGGCATTAGCCGGTGTATACTGGACAATGGCAGCAGAACATGTGTATGGAAACCGTTATTCTTGCATGTTGTCCAATATTGACGATTTGAGTTATTACTATCGTCAAAACCAAACAAGTGCGGTAGTGGCCAATTCACATAATACGGGTAATACCGATCTATGGTACACATGGGAATCACTTTACTCAGGAATCAATAATGCCAATGTATTGCTCGACAATATCGATGGAGCCAGTATCTCTGACGAGAAAGTAAGAGCACGCATCAAAGGAGAAGCTAAATTCCTACGCGCCTATTATCATTTCTTGCTGGTACAAGGTTGGTATGAAGTGCCCATCCGTAAAGAAACAGTAAAAGATATTACCGTCAGCAGTCTGGAGGCTACCCCCACGCCAAAGCACTCGACTGGATCATTCAGGAAATGGAAGACTGCCTCGATATGGTAGATAACAGTAGCTATGATCAGTCTCCTTCTCATGTAAAGAAAACTGTAGTAGAAGGTATTCTGGCCCGCGTATGTTTGTGGCGTGCAGGCGAACCTTCAAAAGGTGGAAAGCCATATTATGAAAAAGCTGCCAAGTATGCTAAAGCAGTATACGACTCTAAAAAACATAAGCTGAACCCGGATGTATATGCCATGTGGCAAGCCTTAGCTTCTGACCAATATGAAACTACATACAATGAAAGCATGTGGGAAGTAGAATTTGTTGGAACACGTGATGATGGTAGTTATACTGAAAGCCGTATCGGTAATGTAATCGGTAACCTTCAAGAAAACTCAGCAGGAACAGGCGCCGGTTATACGTATGCATTCTATGCCGGTAGTTTGATTCTGTGGGATTTGTATGATGCAAAAGATGCTCGCCGCGATCTTGCTATGGCACCTTACAAACTCAATAACAAAGATGTACAGGTTGCTTGGAAAGATAATCAGATTGTAGACCGTCGTTGTGGCAAATACCGTCGTGAATGGGAGAGCAGCAGCCCTAAGCATAAGAACTATACTCAAGAGAACTATTGTCTCCTGCGTTATGCCGATGTACTGCTCATGCTCGCTGAAGCTGAAAACGAAGCAAACCAAGGTCCTACAGCATTAGCTTACACATGTATCAACGAAGTACGTAAACGTGCAGGAATTGACGAAGTGAAAGATTTGTCATACGGTGACTTCCAGAAATTGATCCGTGATGAACGCGGTCGTGAACTTTGCTTTGAGTCTCTTCGCAAGTACGACCTGGTACGTTGGGGCATTTACTACAAGGCTATCAAAGAGAATTTGGGAGCAGCAGTCAATGACGCACGTTGGTCTACTGCCAACAATGCCAAAGGAGCGGCTCAGTATGTAAGTAATACAACTGAAAAGAACCAGTTCCTTCCTATCCCCACCAAGGAACTGGGTGTAAACACCAAATTGGAACAAAACAAATATTGGAAATAATCATTTAATTACACAGAACTTCTAACCTTAAAATGAAATCAAATAGACCTTAATCAATTTGATATGTGTGGAGGAGAGTGACCGTGAGGTTCCTCTCCTCTTTTATAACTTTTAAAAAACAATATACCTTATGACCAGAAAACACTTGCTATTCACCCTTGCGTTGCTATGCAGCCAAGTATCTTTTGCTCAATTCATAGGTTTTGAGACAGAAATCCCCAAAGAGTTTACAACAGCCGATAAGGGAAAAATCGCCCTGTCCACCCGGTATTATAAAGAAGGGAAACAAAGCCTGGAATGGGATTTCCATTCCGGTTCCAAACTCAATGTTTCTCTGGAACAGCTTCTCACCCTTGATGAACAAATGGAAAATTCATACGGAATAACTTTATGGATTTATAATGAAGTCCCCCAGCAAGATTCCATTCGTTTTGAGTTCCTTTCCCCCAAGGAGATGTGTCTTATTGGTTCAGTTTCCAGTTGGCATCGGCTGGCTGGCGCGCTTGCTGGATTGGCTTCCAACACATGAAAGGAAATAAACAAAACAAAGAAATAGCAAGTTATCGCCTGATAGCCCCTGAACGAAAAGGCCGCATATTTCTGGACCGTTTGACTTTCCCTGTGAAAAAGATGAACGACCGCACTACCCCCGACTTGCAAATACCTTACAATAACTCCCTTTCCTATCGTGACCTGTGGCATTGGTGCCGGGTTTGGCAATGGGAACAATATAAGTATGATATCCCACTACCTGCCACCCTCACTCAAGCAGAAAAAGAGGAACTGTGCACAGTGGAACAACGGTTGACCACCGCCCTCGATATTCAAAAAGCACCGAAAGAAGCAGTCTCCAAAGCATACGATGTTTTTCAGAAAACCAATATTCAGCGCTCCGGAACAGGATTCACAGGTGCTCCTATCCTGACTCCCGATGAACTGGACCGTTCTAAAGGAGAAATATCCTGGAATGACCTGGAAACAATGCTCTCCGGATTCGCTTACGATGCTTATTACAATCATTCCGAATCTTCCCGTCAGAATTACTTCACTGTCTGGGAGTTCGCCATCAGTCAGGGATTCTCTTTCGGTAGCGGAATGGGAACCAATCATCATTACGGCTATCAAGTACGGAAAATATATACTACAGCCTGGTTAATGCGTGACGCTATCTGGAAGACTCCCAACCGGGATAATATCTTGTCTACCCTCATTTTCTGGTCTGCCTTGCAAGAAACCCGTCGGCCTTATCAATACGGCAGAGATGAATTGCTGGACAGTTGGCATACTCTTTTAATGGCTAAAACAGTTTCAGCACTGCTGTTCACTGACGAGCGGGAACGAGTACGCGCACTGAAAGGCCTTTCCCGTTGGGTATCCTCTTCTCTTCAATACACTCCGGGCACTATCGGAGGCATCAAAGTAGACGGAACCACTTTTCACCATGGCGGTTTCTATCCGGCCTATACCACAGGTGTGTTAGCCATGGTAGGACAATTCATCTCCTTAACCAATAAAACGGTCTATGAACCTACCGAAGAAGCCCGTCAAGTACTGAAATCCGCCTTTATTGCCATGCGTAACTACTCCAACAAATATGAGTGGGGAGTTGGCATCAGCGGACGACATCCTTTCGGCGGCTCGATGAAAGCGGATGATGTAGCTGCTTTTGCTTATCTTGCCTTGTCAGGAGACTTATCAGGAGAAGGTAATGCCTTCGATCATCATCTGGCAGCAGACTACCTGCGGCTTTGTGAAAAGGATACCCCCGAAGCGCGTTACTTCAAAACGCAAGGTATCACTCCCGCCTCTGCCCCACAAGGATTTTTTGTATATAACTATGGGGCGGCAGGTATTTTCCGGAGAAGCGATTGGATGGTAACCTTAAAAGGGTATACCACTGACGTCTGGGGATCTGAGATTTACCGGAAAGATAACCGCTACGGACGTTATCAGAGTTATGGTTCTGTCCAGATTATGGGATACCCCTCACGCCTTTCCAGCGGTTACGATGAGAACGGTTGGGATTGGAATCGCCTACCGGGAACTACAACCATCCACTTACCATTCGAATTGCTGGATAGCCCGCTACCGGGAACTACCATGGCACATTCCAAAGAAAATTTCTCAGGCAGTAGTTCACTGGAAGGGAAAAACGGCATGTTTGTAACGAAACTGATGGAACGTGAACTGAAAAACTTCACCCCGGATTTCGTGGCCCGCAAATCAGTATTCTGTTTTGAAAACAGGATGATCTGTTTAGGAACAGGTATTCATAACAGCAATAACGAATATCCAACCGAAACAACTCTCTTCCAGAGTACATTCCAAAAAGGGAAAAGCACCATCCTCGTTAACGGAGAAGAAGAAAAAGAGATTGGTTTCAAAAAGAAACTTTCCGGTACTACTGAAAAGTTACTTTCTATCCGGGACGGTTACAATAACCATTATTTCGTGAAAGACGGTAATGTACAAATACAGATCACGAAACAAGAATCCCGTCATGAAAAAACACGTGCTGTAACACAGGGCACTTTCGCTTCAGCATGGATTGAACATGGAAAAGCCCCTAAAAATGGAACGTATGAATACCTCGTATGGATACAGCCAACCGATCAGGAATTAAAAAACTATGAGGCTACGCAAACATACGAAGTATTACAACGGAATGATAGTGCACATATCGTACACGACCGATTAACTGATATTACCGCCTATGCTGTCTTCGAAACCTATCGCTCGCAACGGGATAGCCTGCTTAGTCTTATTCCGGCAGAAACAATGGTTATGTATAGGAAGGACAAAGCGAATATCATTATGAGCGTTTGCGATCCAAACCTAAATATTGAGGAAAAGGCATATACCACCAAGAATCCCAGTCGCGTTCTTGAAAAGAGACTGGAATTAAAAGGAAAATGGAAAATCAGTACGCCCAATGAAAAAGTAACCCTGACAGCAGACGGAAAGAATACCATTCTCACTGTTCATTGCCAACATGGACAACCTGTAGAATTCAGCCTACAGCAAAATTGAGAATCACGAAAGAATATTTGTAGTAATTACTCGGCTACATACCTGAGCCAGACTTGAGCTATACTTAGACCAGACTTGCTCCGTACATTCTCCACTCAGAGGTACCTCTACACGGAGGAAGTACGGGGGTTGGTACAGAGCAAGTATGGTTCAAGTATAGTTCAGGTATGGTTTTAATGAACATGGTTATTCCGCTAAAATAGTTACCTTTGCAGAAATAATGAATAACTGATTGATATGCAGAATACCCTCCCCATTCATTTTGCCCCGCTGCAAGGTTACACCGAGGCTATTTACCGACAAGCGCATGCCCGTATATTCGGCGGTATAGAGAGTTATTATACTCCTTTTGTACGTGTGGAGCACGGAGAAATCCGAAAAAAAGATATGCGTGAGATTACTCTGGAAAACAACCGTGGCGTGCAGCTTATTCCGCAACTCATTGCTCCCGATGTGGACAAAATGGAGCAGATAATAGCCCTATTCATCGAAAAAGGATATAAGAATGTGGACATAAATCTGGGATGTCCTTTCCCTCTTTTGGCTAAACGGCACAATGGTTCAGGAATGCTTCCTTATCCCGAAGAGGTACGGGAGTTGCTGACTGCTGCCATAAAGAATCACCCCGACCTTCAGCTCTCTGTCAAGATGAGGTTGGGTTGGGAGAACGCGGAAGAATGTCTGGCTTTGCTACCCTTGCTGAATGAACTGCCACTGACACATATCATCATGCATCCCCGATTGGGTAAACAACAATATAAGGGGGAAGTCGACTTAAAAGGTTTTGAAACCTTCTACAACGAATGCCGCCATCCGCTTATTTATAACGGTGATTTACTTACAGTAGAAAATATACAGGCCATCAGAGAACGTTTCCCACAACTGGCAGGTATCATGATAGGTCGTGGACTGCTTGCCAATCCCGCCTTAGCTTTGGAGTATCAACAGGGACATCCGCTTTCCGAAAAGGATATGCAGGAGAGACTCAGACTGTTCCATGCTGATGTATTTGCCCAGTATGGTAATCTTCTGGAAGGGGGAGACAAGCAACTGCTGACGAAAATGAAGAACTTCTGGGAATATCTAATGCCGGATGGAGACCGGAAAGCCAAAAAAGCAATTCATAAGTCCAACAAGCTGGAAACTTACCAGGCGGCAGTCCGCAGCTTGTTGGGGTAATCATTGATCTTATTCCGGATTTACGCCCGGAATCGTATGTACATCTTTACGTATCTGCGCTACATGATGCAACTTCATCCAGTCGTGCAGGTACTCACGGTGTTGCAGCAGGATCTCTTTGTATTTCTCCTCGATGGCGAGATTCCGCATTTCACCACGGTCTTTTTCCATATCAAAAAGTTGCTCGCGGTAACGGCCTTTGTCGTACAACACATATTTATAGCGAGAGGTACGTAAAGCCCAGCCACGTGTGTTCCCGCCTTTATCGAAAGTGGTTTCGGTTACGATATAGTCCTGGTGCTTCAATGACGGATCGGCTTTCTCTACCAACGATCTGAAAGAGACACCATGCAGGCCTTCAGGAAGCCGGATACCTGTCCAGTCACAAACTGTTGCAAAGAAATCCACACCATTATTCACGAGTTGCGGCATCTCCTTGCCGGCATTCTTCTTCCCCGGTAAGGTTACAATCAAAGGGATATTTACCACCTCTTCATATAAAGCCGATTTCTGGTTCCAGTGGTGTGCTCCCACTCCGTCGCCATGATCACTGGTAAATATCACGACTGTATTCTTCCATAAATCCTGTTTGTCCATAGCATTCAGAATCTTACCGATTTCTGCATCCACCTTTTCAACCAGACGGTAATAGAGGCTCCGGTAACGGCGCCAATCATCCGGAGTGTAGTTACGGGTAGGATAAGCCGAATAATTCAAGCTCTGCTCATAACTGATAACATCAGCGTCATAGGGATTCTTAGCGAAATTAAGGGGTAGTCCCGGCCACTCACTCTGCGGCAGGTCTTTTAGATTTCCCCAAGGCAAATTCTGGCTACGTGCGTACTCACAGATATTATGCGGATTATCGAACCCTGCCACCAGGAAAAAGGGTTTGGTATGTTCTTGTTCCAGAAAACCAACACAGGCTTCTGCCAACCCATTATCACTATGCGGATGGATAGTAGTAAAACCGAACTCTTTATCCGGCATGGAGGCTGTATGTACATGCCATTTACCGGCATAGATACAATCATAACCGGCATCCTGCATCAATGTTCCCAAAGTCCGGGTACGCAATGAGTCCGGTATCGGCGTACCGTTTCGGGCAAGTCCTACTTCGTGCGAAGTATAGCCTGTAAACATAGCCGCTCTGGCAGGCCCACTCAGGGGCGTAGAGCAATAGGCATTACGGAACAGGATACCTGCCTGTGCCAGCTTATCCAGATTCGGGGTATGCAAGTCATCGTTTCCCATGCAACTGATCGCAGAGGCGGTCTGCTGATCGGTTACAATATAGATGATATTAGGCAACTCTTTCGCCCAAACCAAGGAAGGAGTGAGAGCCGTTGCACACAACATTATATTCTTTACTTTCATCACAGCGCTATTTTAAGGATTAATTTCATTATCTCTTCAGCTCCACATCGAAGCTGGCGGCATCCCTACATATAAAACGCAGAACCGTTTGCTGCTTATCTTTGGAAATCATTTTGCAATAGGGAGTTTCTGCAACATTCCATTCACCCTTTAAAGTAACGGTTACAGGTATTTCACCACTATCATTGTCAATCCAGGGACGTGAATAGATGCTGCGTTCTATGCGTTTGCCATCCTTGTCAAAGGCCTCATCACTCGAACCCCGATACAGTGCCAGGTCCGGTTGGGAAACGGTCAATAAAAGTTTATCTCTGTTTTCACGTATCATAACGAGGCAGGAAGTATCGGCTTTCTGCAGCAATCCCTCCTCAGGCAATGCCTGTGGTGTTTCAAAAAGTACGTATGAGGTCAGCTTATCAGTCAGAGAACGAACGATATGAACGTTGTGATCCTGTTGCAATACCCTGTAAGACGGTTTCTTTGCGAAAGCTTTCAAGGAAACTGCATCCGTACGGGGCAGGACAGCATATTCATAGGAAGCACCTTTCGGAGCCTTTCCATGCCCTAATACCAATGAAACCCAATCACCGGAAGTAGGTTTCGGATTACGTTCACCTACGGTAACTTGTGGGAAATTCTTTTCATATTTTGCCACTTTCATTGAGTTTTTCGACAAATAATAACCTACTCCGTTAGGATCGATATAGGTCTGTCCGTCACTTTTATAAGCTGCCCAGTAATCATGCATTTCGGGAGTAGTGGCTGCCAATTGGAAAACGGTAGTCTCTGTCGGGAACTCTTCATTTGTATTCTCAATATCCGTACCCAGACATACAATCGTTCCATTGAAGAAGTGATAAGACTTGCGGGCACGGTGTGAACCGTTATACTTGTCATGCTCATGAAGCTTCATGCCGAAGTTACCATTTAATTTCGCCTGAGACAAGCCACCAGCAAAAAGCCTCATCGGAATAAAGCATTTCTTCCATGCCGGAGAAAGTATCTACATTCATCACTTTAGCGCGAAGCTGATCGAATGGTAAATGAATAGTCGTCGTACCGGGGAAACGGTTCCAATCGAATCCTGCTTCTTGCCAGCCACTGGTGGTAAAAGTAACCATTTCATCGGGCTTTCCGGTTAATATTTGCATGCTGCCGTGAGCCAAATAACGACCGAAGAAGTTGGCATCCAGATAATGTTCTGCTGCCCAAAGGTAACGGGAATGTCCGCGTACCACAGCTGCCCAGTTATCCCGGCGCTGTACTGAAACACAACCGTACCCTAACGCCAGATTACCTTGCGGATTGGGTTCGGGGCGAAATCCCTGTGCTTCAAATAGCTGTTTTAGCTTTTGTTCGTAAGCGGTAGATGCCTTCGGCAGATAGTCAGGAGCATTCTTATCAGGAGTTTCCGTATAAGAAACCAGACGCAGATAAGCAGCAGCCAATTCTGGATCGTATTTTTGTTTCCCATCGGGAGTGCCAGCTAATGCCAAAGTAGCATATTGTACGGGGATCAATTGTCCCTTTCCATTGGGATGACGCCCTGACATGGAAAGAGCCCATTGCTTGGTATTACAATAGAAACGCATGGTGAGCAATACATTCTTTACTGTTTCGTGTGCTATTTCAGATACTTTGAATCCTGTTCCGCTCAACAGATAAATCATATTTGTGGCACCATCCAGACCGCCGACCGCATAAGCCGGATAGTTATTGCGATGATGGAAACAAGCACCATCTTTTTTGAAAGAACCGGCCAATCCGAGTGCCGGACGGCAACCATAATCTATCCAGCGGGAGAAAGAACGGAGGTATTGAAGCTTTTCAGGGGTATCTTCCATAATCAGGATACTTGCCATGCGGCCCTGTGTCTGTGTATTGAAAGTATCTATATCAATGCCATTGATCGTGGGTTTAGGATATACTTCATTGGTAATGGCATACCAGCGCAAGGTGCGTTCCGCTTCGTTCAGCTTTCCGGTTTCCCTCAATACGTCTTTCATGAGGAAATAGGCCACATACAAACCGCGCATGCTGTATCCGTAATGATGGATATTCCCCCAACAACTGCCATAGGCTACTCCCTGATCGGTGATATGGTCGTACATGGCCAGGAACTTCTGTTTCAGTTCATCCTTTGTCACAGCATCCGAAGCATTGTTATAGGCATAGGCTATCCGGCGCATCAGATTGAAATACTCACTCATCTCCATCCCTAACTTGGTGAACATACCTTTATCCCAGTTGGGATACATACGTTCGTAAGCTTCTGCCTGTCGTACCATGAAGATGGGTAGTCCGCTTACAACACCTTCCTTGTAAGTAATCCCATAGAAATCATATTTCTTACGAATGCCTTCCATCTCTTTTTCTGTAAGTTTAGAAGGAGTATAAAGCATATCACGGAAACGTTTTTCCATCAACTGCATATCTTGTCTGTCCTTCTCACTAACCGGAGTAAGGGCTATTTCCGGTTTCCACAGGGAGTGTTCATAAATCACCAGCCAATGGTTGGTGGTTCCTTTATTAACGAAGGGTACCTGCACATCGGCTGTTTGCTGACGGGCATCCACCTTACTGGCAGTTATCAGATGGTCAATGAACAGCTCTCCTTTTACATCAGGTGCAATGATGCGCAGTTCATTCATCCCGGATTCAGGAATACCTTGCATATCACGCTCATAGCAGACCCAGGCAGCACGCCAGCCGGTGAAGTTAATACCGAAAGGAAAAGAAGTGCACTTCTTTCCGTCTTTCAAGAATTCAAACTCAATAGTAGTATCCTGAGCTTTTGCGTTGTACACCCAAACAATGAAAGCGGAAAGGTAAGTATCTTTTCCGGTAGGGTCTTTCTTCTCGAACTTCAGATCACGCTGAAGAGTCAACACAGAGCCAGGTTCGAAGGTCCATCGCAAACTGTGTGTACCGTCTTTATAATGTTGGTCGCTGATGCCGAGCGTGGCTTTCGTTGCGCTTATACCGGCAGGAAGCTCGGGTTGTTCAAAAGAGAGTAACCGTTCATCCTTTACAACTTGTGCCGACAGGTTAAAGGAAAATAGTACAGCACATACAGCAGTAAGGATAGGTTTCATCAGATTAAGTTTCGTCATCATGGTATGAGAATATTAATAGAGTTAATTCAAATGTTCGGTACGGAAATTCGTGAAGCGGACATGATTTTGAAGAAGGCGTAAACCAAAATGTCCATCGCCTGCACCGGCTTCAAGAGGCAGACGGAAAAGTTCCTCATCATCTACTAAGAAAGTGGTGCTATTATTTCGAACACGAATCCGGATATGATACCACCGGTTTGGCTTCAATAGATGAACGGGATCGGTATATTCTTTAATCAAAGGTTTGATGCGAGCTTCATCTATATCGTAAAACTGACCGTAGTAACGACGGAAACGGGTAGTGGTATTATCATTACCACCATAGCCTACATAAAAAAGGTTCAATGTATTATAGTTGCGGAAGATACCATTTCGCCAAGTGGAGCGGGCTAATAATTTGCCGGGGTGTTTCGGATCATTTGCAGCCCAGAAACAGTTCATGTCGCTCAAGCGGTCGTGTTCTCCGCCATTCATCACCATGCAGATATGATAACTGATTTCATAATCACCGGTCAGGCGGTCTTTATACCATAAAGTAAGCCCTTCGGGCACGATAAGTTCAAGCGTATCTTCACGGATGGTGAAGTCCATCATTCCCGACTGGTCTTCGGCAATCCAATGACCTAAGGAAGCGCGCTCTTGCGCCAATAAAGTACAAGGGAGAACAAGGAAAATACATTTCCACAGAATATGTATGAAAGTTGAACGTGTCATTTCCGGTATTAGTTTCGTTTACAATATTTCCACATTGCAAAGAAACGGTACTTTTTAGAGAAAATGACACATAAATCGTACAAAAAAGGTATATTTTAGTAATTTAAGGATGCATCTCCTCAAACGCTTTATTCTCCTCTTCTATTGTAGTGATAGTTTCCGGCAACTCACTGATAGGAAGATCGAAGTTATACCAATCGGTATAGCAATCGGTAACATACCACTTTCCATCAATCAGCTCGAACACTACGCGAAGGGAAGCTTCCGACTCATCATAGCCAGCCTCAAACTCTTTATGCTTGGGGTTGTTCACGGTAAACCGGGAGACATAAACTCCGCCCTCTTCGTCTGTGATGCGTTCTTCTTTAAACGCATCTTCACCCAGCAACGCCCACTTATCACGTGTAAACGGAAAAGTTTTCTCCGTCTCACCATCTTCCTCTAACAGGGCAATGGGAGTTTTCAACGGAAACTTGATACGGGAATACTGGAAAGAAGCACTGGAAGTAAATTTCTTGAGGAATGCCTGGAAGTCCTCATTAGCTGCGGCAGCCTGACTATTCGTAGTCGTCAGCATAAGTACCGCGAAAAGACAAAATACAAAGTGAATTGCTTTCATCTGGTTACAATGTCAAAGGGTTTATTAATCAGGCGCAAAGATAATGCAAAATCCGAAAGCGATACAAAACAAACTTATTTAATATTGTTAAGGTGTAGTTTATCTTATCCGCAGAAAATAAGAATAATCCATCCGTTACCATATCTTCAAACATATGAGATAATATTACAAAGAAGATACATATTATATCCGTTCCTTTACTACCAATAACACGATATATCCAATACTTATGAAAACAATAATATCATTTATGCTTTTTAGTATTCTGACATCATGTATCCAACAAGAAAGTCAGTTAGAGCAAGCAATATCGCAAAGTGGAGACAACCATATTGAACTGGAAAAGGTCTTGCTACACTACTCCGTAAACCAATCCGATAGTTTGAAATTAAAAGCAGCAAAGTTTTTAATAGAAAACATGCCGGGACATTATTCCATTCTGTCAGATGAATTAAGCAATTACAAACAACATCTTTTGCAATATGACGCATATCTTAAAGCTCCTGCACATATAAGAGCCATGTTTGATGTTTACCCTTATCAGGCAAGCTTGCTAAAATTAGCCCATCCCCAAAAGGTGGAAGATATCAAGATTATCAAGGCTGATTATTTAATAGATAATATAGACAAGGCTTTTCTCCATTGGGAAGGTCCCTGGGGAAAGCATTTGACGTTTGACGAGTTTTGCGAGACATTACTTCCATATAGAGTTGATATCGAACCTTTATCCCATTGGAGAGATTCATTGTCACCGGAATTCTCCCCTACCATAGACTGGCTCTCACATATAGATGAATATGCATATTCTCCTTACCAAGCATGCCAGGCTGTAAATGATATACTTTATAAATCAACCGTTTACGCCAATCAAATATTCCACGGATTTCGGCATCCTTTAATATCACAAAATGCAAAAGACTGGAATTGTGTTCAATATGTCTATGGCGTCCAATATGTGATGCGTGATTTAGGAGTACCTGTCCACATAGATTATACTCCACAATATGGCGTTCGCGGAAACCGGCACTATTGGAATAGTGTATTGCACTATACAGGACATTCTTATCCTTTTCAAGGATATAATTCCGGTCCCGAACGCTCCTTAAATCCACATAACGGTACGATTAAGGTTTTTCGTCGGTCATACGCCCGCAACAGACGTTGGATATCGGAAATCGTGAAAGACGAACCAATCCCCCCATTTTTTGAGAACCCATTTGTGAAAGATGTATCCCATGAATATCAGCGTACTTTCAACATCCATATCCATTTGACCCATGAAAGTACGGAAAAACGGAAATTCGCCTACCTATGCGCATTTAATAATGAGAAATGGGTCCCGATACATTTCGGAGAGATCAGCGAGAATACAGTAACATTTGAAAATGTAGGAACCGGCATTGCCTGCATTGCAGGATATTGGATCAATGATGAAATAGTTCCCGCATCCTATCCGTTTCTAATAACCAGTACAGGAAAGCCCCACTATTTGCGCCCCGATAAAAAGCAGACGCAGACACTGCGCCTCAAACGTAAATATCCGCTGGTTAATTGGGTCAACCGCAATAGCGACAAAATGGTAGGGGCAAAAATAGAAGCTTCACATCTCCCCTCTTTCATCCCCTCAGTCGAAGTATCCACCTTGTCAGAAAACGCATATTCCAACTATGCGGATCATTTCATCTCTCATCCGCATAAATACCGGTATTGGAGAATTTTGATTCCAAGAAAGACCTCAATCGCTGAACTGGAATTTTTCTCCGGTAATGACACCGTTCCATTAAAAGGGAACTTTTTCGCATCACCCAAGGAAAAGGGATTTGAACAGAAAAAGGCAGCCCTATCCGACCGGGACAAATTAACTTCCGCCGAAACACAGGATTGGGTGGCTATTGATTTGGGCGTTCCGGCCAGCATCAGCCGCATTCATTACTTGCCTTTGACGGATGATAACAATATAGTACCCGGTGAGACTTACGAGCTACTGGTAGGTGACGACAAAGGCTTCAACAGCCTGGGCATGAAAGTGGCCGAATATTCATACATTGATTTCGATTCGGTACCCGTCAACGGGCTGTATTGGATCAGAAACCATACGAAAGGACGCGAAGAGAGAATTTTCACATTTGAAAGAAACAGAGTCATCTTCAGATAAAAAATGATAAAACAAGCCTTTACATATACCGACTTATACGCTTGCGCATTCGCGCTTTACCTTATTTGCCACACCGTTGGAACGTCCGATAACCTTATGGACAAAAATGATTGGCTGATATGGGGTTGCGTTGCACTCTGCTATGCAGCAGTGCGTTGCTTGACACGGTCCTGTCAATACAAGTTATTGGGTATAATCGCAATTACCGGATTTATTCAGTCCCTCATCGCATGGGGGCAATTTTGTGGTTGGGCAGAATCCAACCACAACAACTTCCCGGTTACAGGCAGTTTCAAGAATCCGGCACCTTTGGCTGGTTACATCGGTGCCTGCCTGATATTAATCGTAGAATTTATGTCATTATGCTATAAGGAGAACAGAAAAACAATCTTCACCCTATTGATACCCGCAGCAGCCTCAATATCGGGAATTATCATCCTCTCCTATTCCCGAGCCGCATGGATAGCTCTGCTCATATCCCTTATACACCTATTGGCAAGGCACCGCAAAATCCGATACCGGTACCTATTTCCCGTAGCGGTATTGTGCCTTTCTTGCTTGGCGGCCCTCTACTTCCTGAAGAAAGAATCTGCCGACGCGCGATTGTTTATATGGAAAAACAGCGGACAGCTTCTTTATACTTCCCCATTAACAGGTTCGGGCGTAAACACCTTTGCATCCCGGTACATGTACACACAAGCCGAGTATTTTGCAAACCATCCGGACTCTCCCTACAAGCTCAAAGCGTCCGATAACAGCCATGCTTTCAACGAATACCTGCGCATCATAGTCGAATATGGAATCATCGGACTTATTCTGCTACTTTTGTTGTTCAGAAGCATGTCGTTTTTCCACCCCGTATTATCTTTCTATTGCATCTTTGCCTTTTTTTCATATCCGTTGGAAATCACGCCCATCATATTGCTGGTAACCGTCATGGCGGCATCATATCCGGGAAAAAACATCTGCTATTATCCCCGATATATCTTGATAACCATCTGCCTGTCGGCGTCATGCCTCCTTAGTTACAGAGCATGGCGATTCAAGTCCGAAGAACGGGAATTAAAAAGTATGATTCATGAATACGGGTACTTGCCCGGTGCCGGACTGGAGGACAAACTATTCGGATATTATCCTTGCTATAAGAATAACCATATATACATTGCTTCCTGCGCTATGCAGTTCTACAAAAATAAAAGCTATCCCAAAGCAGAAGTCATGTTACGGCGGGCATCCGTGCTATTTCCTTCCTCAAGGATCTTGTACGACTTAGGCAATTGCTGTCACCGGCTTCAGAAATACGAGGAAGCAGAACGGTTTCTGTCCATCGCCTGCAACATGGCTCCGGGACACGTCTTGCCGCAATACTATCTGTTTCGCCACTACGCCGAAACCGGCCAAACCCATAAGGCACTGAATAGCGCCCACACGATCATTCATAGCAAATTCAAACAAGAAGGCTCTACCGCTCTTCAAGTGAAACATTTGGTAAAAGAGTATTTGAGCAAAACAAAGGAAGGAGGTGAGAGACAATAAAAGAATTTTAACCGGAAAAAAGAATGTATTATTAATCAACAAAAACACATTAGTTATGAAAAAGAAAAAACTAATATTCATCTTAGCCCTATTCGCAGTGATATGGAATTCGTGCTTTGATGATTTACCCTACTCGCGACGGCAAGAGCGGAATCAGAAAACAACGGATGATGCCATAAGCCTCAACGCAGTAAAAAGTATTATTCGCACATCCCCCTATTGACTTTGCCACAGACACAAGACAAGGCAAAAGGTGGTCATGGAATGAATGATAGCATAGATACCGCGAAAGACAGTACCCACGTACACACTGATGCGTGTCAGCACAAGCATCACACACGCGGCCTGCCGGATATTCAAGAGAGTAACATTGTTCCTCTATGGGATGAAGCCAGAAAATGGTCGGATTCAGTATCCGTCTATATAGAAATACCTCTGAATATCAGTGGCGGGAAATTATATGCCCATAAAACAATAAAACGAAAAGGAAAAAAAACTATCTTTGAACGTGTCAGACCGGAGTCCATGCTTGTGTTTGAACAGAGGCTCGGGAAGAAAAAGACAGATTGCTATATGGTTACCCTGATAGGAGAAAAAGACTATATGAAAAAGCACGGAAAAAAAAATGAAAACAATGCGTCATATTCCCGATAACCATGCTTTCACCGGAATATGGTACAAGTCTTATCCGAGCGGACGCATCCAATCGGCCTATTATTATACCAATGGCAAAAGAACGCACAAAATCTTCCGGGCCGGATGCCAGCAACAATCTGACTATTCGAAAGACAACGACTTCCTTTCCATCAGTCTGGTAGACCGTTCCTTATCAGCTTCCAGTTATTCTATCGACTGGGAAAATGATGTCTACTATTGTGCCTTTTGTGGCTTGTATCATACATACGACGGTGGCGGATGCGAAGTCTTGATTGAGTATTGTACCAGATGCGGACAAAACGTTGACGACTGCAACTGTTGCTATTATTGCGGGAATGATCCGTGTACTTGCAATGTGTGTTTCGTATGTGGAAGCGACCCTTGCACTTGCTATTCCCAATGCCCCGATTGTGGACACGATCCTTGCATCTGTTGTCCGGATTGCCGTAATTTTCCCTGTACTTGTTGTCCTAATTGCGGCAATGATCCTTGCATTTGCGATGATGAAAATACAGAGCCGGACAATCCGGATGACTGTAATGGTCCCAAATGTCCGGAGTGTGGAGGACTGATTATGGATGGCATAACCACAAGGGCGAGTGTTTCTTGTCCAATATGTGATGGAAAAAGATGTCCGGTTTGTGAGAAAAGACACTGTAAAGAAGTCCATAGCAACTGTGATCCAATCCCTGCTTCCGGCAAAATCAAAGCAAGTGCGAACACTATGTATAATACGATGAAGAATACCTATCCTGATGGTCCCGAAACATTTGCTTTCAGTGATTTTGAGAATCTTCTCAGAACCAATGGACATAATGAAAACTCTATCGGCCTGTCTTATTATTCGGATGAAGAGGTGTATAGACTAAGGGAGTTAAAAACAGGTAATTCTCCAACCAGTGTCAAAGTCACTATATTTACTACAACTGTGGCTACCATACATAATCATCCTAACGGTATTCCACCGTCCGGAATCGACTTCTTGAATACAGCCAAATGGGTGTCTGATAATAATGTTTATTCAACCACGTATGTCTATACCACCAATGGTAATTATGCACTATATATTGAAGATGTCCAAAAAGCAAAACTGTTTTATTCTAAATATTCGAACTGTCTCTCAGATACAGAAACAAAGATGTTTAAAGCAGAATCCGATTTAGATAAAAAATGGGAAAGTATCTATAAGGAACTAAAAGGACTATCCGATACCGACAGACACATGATGTCGCTTGCCGAATTAGCCGAACAGACTAATTCAGGGATTCGCATATTGAAAAGTGAGCCTTCAAGCAGCAACTCTTTCGGATTATACTATACCCAAACGATTGATGATAAAATTATACCGTATAACTGTAAATAACAAACTTATGAAAAATTTAATTCTCATTTGGTCACTATTGGTGGCATCCATATCCGCTTTTGCACAGGACAGATATATATCCTTGCAAGAATGCAATAACGATACATTAGAATATATAAAAACTAATGAAGCGCCGGCTCCCGGTGGGATCGGTCAGCAGGTCGAAGCGGTTGCTGGTGCCGATGAACGAGGCGATGCGGGGCAGTTGCCTGAAGTTCTGCTGATAGGCCTTGCGGATGTTGAGCACCGACATCTGCATCAGGTTTTTCAGCAGCGGCATCTTGCTTTCGGCATACTTGTCGAACTCGTCCATGTTGAGCATCCCCATTTCCGCCAGCATCCTTTCGGCTTGTCCCTGCGAGGTCAGCTTCAGGTTGTCGGTGTAGTAGCGTGCCAGCACGTCAGGCATCAAGGCGCGGCAAGAAGCTGGATTTCCGTCGTCCCTGCTCGCGGCTGACAAGCACGGGAGCCACGCTGTTGGCATGCAGCCCGGACACGCCCATCCATTGCGAGGCAAGTCCCAGCATCCAGGTATGGAATCCCCGCACCCAGTGGGGCCGGGAAGAGACGCGGCAGGCAAGCGCAGTCAGCCGGTCCTTGCCGTCCCAGTCGGGCAGTTCGTCCATATAGAGCTGGAAGGGGTGGTAGGCAGGGATGTAGGTGGAATAGACGTACCGGCTCAGGTCCTTGTCCCAGCAAGGTATGCCTTCGGCATGGGCTTCGATGCAGAAAGTGTTCAGTTCGCGCTTGCCCACGGGGGTGAAGGCGGCAGAGCGTTGTCCGGCGGGGCGGAACTCGGTTTCGGCCGTCAGCAGGTTGTAGCGAAAGTCGTAGCGCGAAGCGAGGAACTCCTCGATGTCGCCGCTCAGCGCAGTCACGGCGCTTGCGGCTTTCGCGCTCCGGCGGCACTTCTCTTCCCGCTCCTCCCGGTTTCGGCCGGTCGTTTCTTTTTGTGCGTGTTTCAGCCTTTCCGAAAAGGCAATCAGCCGGCCCGCCTCCTTCAAGAGTCGGTGCTGCTGCAAAGTCATCAGTTTTTTCTTCATAAGTATTTTTATTAAAATGATTGTTTGGCGGTTCCGGGGAAGGGCATCACCCTTTCTTTCCTCTCGCCTCTTCGCCAAAGTTACTGCCTGCCGAGGGCGTTTTGCAAGCCATTCTCCGATTATTCTTCAAAAATCATTCCTGCTGACAAACATACCTATTTATGCTGCGGAACCCTTTATTTTCAGTATATTTGCACGGTTCCTTACAAGTGAACGACCCGGGTCGTTCAATCGACCGACCAAGGTTGTTCAATCGAACGGCCTGGGTCATTCGTTCGGCCGACCGGAGTCGTTCACTTACAGGAAGACACTTCCGAGGGAAGAAACAAATACGTTGAACGCACTAAAACCTATTGATATGGCAATACTATATGACTGGTACGAGAATCCGGGCACCAATGAGGAAGCCCCGGAAGAGAGAGGCCTCCATCCCCGCCCGTTGCTCAACGGGAAAGTAACCATGCGGCAGCTCTACAACCGCGTGCATGCCCGCAGCTCGCTCACGGTGGGTGACGTGATGAACGCGATAGACTGCCTGACGCAAATCTGCGGCGAAGAACTGCGCGACGGCCACGAGGTGCACATCGAAGGGCTAGGCTACTTTGCCCCCACCCTGGAAGCCACACAGAAAGTGACCCGCAGCACCCCGAACAAGCACCTGACACTCCGGCTAAAGAGCATCAGTTTCCGTCCCGACGTCAGGCTGAAACAAGCGATGACGGGAGTCAGTGCCATCCGCAGCAAATACACCCGCCACTCCCTGAAGCTTTCGGAAGTGGAGATAGACATGAAGCTGAAAGAATACTTTTCCGACCACGACGTGCTGATTCGCAGCGACTTCCAAGCGCTGTGCGGCATGGCACGCACCCATTAATCGGTTACGGTAAAATGGGTAAGGAAATCGAAAAGATTGCCCTCAGTCGCGGACACGAGATTGTCAGCATCATCGACGTAAACAACCAGGAGGATTTTAACTCGGACGCTTTCAAGAGCGCAGACGTTGCCATAGAATTCACAAATCCTATGGTAGCCTACTCCAATTATATAAAAACCTTCGAAGCCGGAGTGAAGTTGGTTTCCGGCAGTACCGGATGGATGGACAAACACGGTGAGGAAATCAAAAAACTTTGTACCCAAGGAGGCAAAACGCTGTTCTGGGCATCCAATTTCAGCTTGGGCGTGACTATCTTCTCTGCCGTGAATAAGTATCTGGCAAAGATTATGAACCAGTTTCCTGCCTACGACGTGACGATGAGTGAAACACATCACATCCATAAACTGGACGCACCAAGCGGTACAGCCATCACGCTTGCCGAAGAGATCCTGGAAAACCTGGACCGTAAAGAACGCTGGGTGAAAGGAACCATGCAGGCACCGGATGGAAGTGTTTCCGGCTCTGCCGAATGTGCCGCCAATGAACTACCTGTCAGCTCTATCCGCGAAGGTGAAGTACCGGGTATCCACGTAATCCGTTATGAGTCGGAAGCAGACAGCATCATACTTACGCACGATGCCAAGAACCGCAAAGGTTTTGCGCTGGGGGCCGTACTTGCCGCCGAATTTACTGCCAATAAGGAAGGTTATCTGGGAATGAGCGACTTGTTCCCTTTCCTGAAATAATAAACAGACCATAAACAACAAGCTAAAATGAGAAAAGCAACTCGCGCCCAATGGGTTAAATTCGCAATCGTCACCGTACTTTACCTCGCTTTCCTGATATGGGTGAAAAGCTGGCTGGGATTGATCGTCGTACCTTTTATCTTCGACATTTACATCAGCAAAAAAATCCCTTGGGGCTTCTGGAAAAAATCAGAGAACCCGGCTGTACGCAGCGTGATGAGTTGGATAGACGCTATCGTGTTTGCACTGGTAGCTGTTTACTTCGTCAATATCTATGTATTCCAGAATTACCAGATACCTTCTTCTTCACTGGAGAAATCATTGTTGGTAGGCGATTACCTCTACGTCAGCAAATTAAGCTACGGTCCACGCGTGCCCAATACACCATTGTCCATGCCGCTGGCTCAGCACACCCTGCCACTGGTAAATACTAAATCGTACATAGAGTGGCCCCAATGGGACTACAAACGTGTTCCTGGTCTGGGTAAAGTAAAACGGAACGATATCGTAGTCTTCAATTTCCCTGCGGGAGATACCGTAGCCACCAACTATCAGCAAACGGACTTTTATTCTCTCGCCTACAACGAAGGGCAGCGGATGTATCCGAATCCCGTAAATATGGACAGTCTGACGCGTAAGCAACAACGTGCCGTTTACGATTTGTACTACAATGCCGGAAGAAACCTGATACTTTCCAATCCTAAAATGTATGGTGACGTTGTAGTCCGCCCTGTAGACCGCCGCGAAAACTATGTGAAGCGCTGCGTCGGATTGCCGGGAGATACGCTTGAAATCAGGGATGCCCAAGTTTATATCGACGGGAAGCCTCTTGAAAATCCGGAAGACATGCAGCTCAACTATCTGGTACAGACCACAGGTCCGTACATCACAGAAGATATGTTCCGCGAACTGGGCATCAGCAAGGACGATCAGGCAATGGTTACTAACGAAAGCCTGTTGATGGAGATGGGATTAACTCACCGTGATGCACAAGGACGCCTGGCTCCTACCTACGATCTGCCGTTGACAAAGAAAATGTTTGAAACGCTATCGGCTAATAAGAAACTGGTCAGCCGTATCGTCATGGAACCGGAAATATTCACCGGTCAGATGTATCCGCTGAATCTCTACACAAAGTGGGATCGCAATAACTACGGTCCAATCTGGATACCGAAGAAGGGGGCTACCATCAAACTGACCGAGGATAATCTGCCTATCTACGAACGTCCTATCAGAGCATACGAAGGCAATACGCTGGAAGTAAAAGAGGACGGTATCTACATCAATGGTAAAAAGACAGACGAATATACCTTCAAGATGGACTATTACTGGATGATGGGTGATAATCGCCACAACTCTGCCGATGCCCGTTCCTGGGGATTCGTTCCGGAAGATCATATCGTAGGCAAGCCGATTGTAGTTTGGCTGTCACTCGATAAGGATCGCGGCTGGTTTGACGGTAAAATCCGTTGGAACCGGATATTTAAGTGGGTAAAGTAAGCGCCTGAAATGAAAAAGGCATGGAAGATAACGGGAGCAATCATCGGAATAATACTCGTTGTAGTGTTACTCCGGGGTTGCGTTATGACTTCCTACCTTATTCCCTCATCGGGTATGGAGAACTCCCTGTTTCAAGGAGAACGTATTCTGGTAAATAAATGGAGCTATGGGCTGCGCCTTCCCCTCATGGCGTTGTGGAATTATCATCGCTGGGGAGACAGTCCCGTAGAAAAGGAAGACATTATCGTCTTCAACAATCCGGCTAATCTTTCAGAGTCTGTCATTTCCCGACGTGAGGTATTCATCAGCCGTTGTATCGGTGTACCGGGAGATACGTTGCTGATAGACTCCCTGTTTTCCGTCATTCCATCGGAGAAGAATGCTCCCGACCAGAAGTTCCTGTACGCCTATCCCCGGAAAAAGGAGAAGCAGCTTGATTCATTACTCACTCTTCTTTCCATTTGTGATAATTGCCTGATGGGACAGGATAGCATAAAGAATGTACGTAGTTTCAGCCGTTACGAATATTATCTGCTGGAACAAGCCATGAACGGAAACTGCTGGATAAAACTACTGGATAAAAAAGACTCCATAGAGGCCTTACGTCCGCTGATTGTTCCCGGTAAGGGAAAAGCCGTACGTGTATATCCGTGGAACCGGACTCTGCTACGCAATACCTTGGTGTTGCATGAGAATAAACAAGCCGAGATTAAAAACGATACCTTATATATAGAAGGTAAACCTGTGCAACATTGCTACTTTACCAAGGATTATTACTGGGTAAGTGCTAATAACTCCATCAATCTCTCTGATTCCCGCCTGTTTGGCTTTGTCCCTAAAGATCACATTATCGGCAAAGCCTCGCTCATCTGGTTTTCCAAGGAGAGCGACACCGGGCTGTTCGGGGGATATCGCTGGAAACGTTTTTTCAGTCCTGTACAATAGAAAAAGGAGAAATCGTAAGAGAACTAACCAAAGAATGAATTCAAAATGAAAACCGTATATCTTTCTTCCGCCTATCTGGCACCCATAGAATATTATGCCAAGTTACTCGCTTATGACAAGGTCTTTATCGAGCAGCACGACCATTATGTGAAACAGACCTACCGCAACCGCTGTACCATTGCAGCACCGGACGGTGAATTGGTGCTTTCCATCCCTACCGTCAAGCCCGACACCTTGAAATGTCCACTAAAAGACATCCGTATCTCCGATCATGGTAACTGGCGGCACCTGCATTGGAATGCTCTTTCATCCGCTTACAATCATACTCCTTTCTTTGAATACTACAAAGATGATTTCCAGCCTTTCTATGAGAAGAAACATGAGTTTTTAATCGATTTCAACGAAGAATTATGCCGTCTTCTCTGTTCACTGATAGATATACAGCCGGACATGGAGCGTACCAATATGTACAAGATCGACTTTACACCCGACGAAGATGATTTTCGCGAACGAATTCATCCGAAGAAAGATTATAAAGAGGAAGACCCGGACTTCATTGTCCAGCCTTATTATCAGGTCTTCCAAGAACGAATCGGCTTTCTGCCTAATCTCAGCATCGTCGATTTACTGTTTAATATGGGACCGGAGAGTTTACTGATATTGCAACGTTCATTTTGAGAATTTCTGTAGGAATTCTGCAAGGTTCTCCCCTTCTTCCACTCCCAGCTTCTTACGCAAACGGTAACGGCTAATCTCTACCCCTCGCAAAGAGATATTCAGGAGTGGAGCTATTTCCTTAGACAGCAAATTCATCTGAATATAAGCACAAAGCAACTTATCTTTGTTATTCAGTTCCGGATATGCCTTTTCCAGTTTACGGAAGAAATCATGATGTACAGAGTCGAAAGTACTTTGAAATGCTTGCAAATCGTCATCATGCTCAATATTCGTATCGATCTGCCCCAACAACCGGAGTGTCTTCCGGCGAAGGGATACAAGATTCTCCTCACTGATGGAATGAGAAATACCCAGCACTTCCCTCTTGATATCCAATAAGATTTCATTCTTGCGCACAATATTCAAAGTGGTACGAATCAGTTCCTCCGATTTATAACGTAATTCTGACTGCAGGTTTTCTTCTTTCAGGATATCTATCTTCTTATCTTTCAGTTCGCTTTCTTTCTTAAACTCTTGTTTCTGACGATAAAGTTCCAGTTCTTTCTGCATCAGCAAGCGCTTGCGGCTATCGGCAATACGATAATATATATAGTAGAGCAAGCCACTTAACATGACAGCATAGATCAGATAACTCCACCATGCACGATACCAGGGAGGCAATACCTCAAAAGCAAAACTCGTAATCACCGGTTCCTGATCTTTATCTGTCATCAGCTTTACACTAAATACATATTTCCCTTCGTGCAAACCTGTAAATTCCTTCACGCTATTCTCGCTATACTCACTCCATTGACCTTTATCACTACCATTACTGAGGCGGAATGAATAAAGGGATGCCTGGGAAGGATCATAGGTATTCACATTGTACTGAATACGAAGAGAGTTGTGATGATAAGGAATAATCACCGGTGAATCATCATACCGGTAACTACGCCCATAGATCAACGAGTCACGTTGTCCGGTCAGATATACCCGACGAATCTGCAAAGACAATGGCGTAACATCCGTAGTAACCGGAGAAAGACTTACCAATGAGAAACCTTCTTCTGTGCCTACTACCGCCTGATCATCACATATATTTACACTCTCATTATTTTCAATCAACGAACCTTTCAGAAAAGACTCATGAGGATTCTTATAATAAGTATTTTTCATGGCATCATAGCGCAACAGTTTCAATGCTCCGCCCACTACATACCACATATTATGCGAAATATCTGTAGTAAGATAAGTATAGGAAGTCTTCCCATCCAATAAAGATTCCAGCTCCGAATACTCTTCCAAGCTATCCGTAACCTGATTATAACGCCATAAGCCATAGTGTGACACCACTACGGTTTCATTGTTTATCTGAGCCAGGCAAGCATCATATCCCGTAGGAAAAGAATGGTTATTATAGTTCTTCAAATTTATGACTTCTTTCAAGTCATCAGACAGTTGAAGGCGACAGACACCTCTATCCTTATTAGTAATCCATAATACATTACCTGTTTTCTCAGCCAAAAGACTTTTTGCAGAATAGGTAAAGTTCGAAGCCGGCCGGCTACTTTCCACTTTCCGGATTCCTTCTGCAACAAATGTAGTCCGCTATATTTGCCATATGTTCCCACAATCAACACATCCGGTCGGTGGCTGAGAGATACGAGCAGACGCGTCCCCCTCAAGCCATCCAGATGTTCCACATTAGCACCATCTATTACAAAAATGCCATTATCCGAAGCACAGAACAGCTTATCATCATGATTCAGAAACGACCACACCTGACCACCCGTACCAGGAATAAACTCCATTGGTATCGTCTGATTCAAATCTACAGAAGGCACGGTATAATACAGTCCCTGGTTGGTTCCTAAATATAGTTTATCCCGATAGAGATAAGAAGTGTATCCCGAACCTATAACCGGCTTGTTGCCATATAAAGAGGATATACGAGAATTCAAATGAATATAGTCAATTCCATTATCCAGTCCTAACCAAAGATTTTCCTGTGTATCAAAAGCCATACTAAGCACTGTTTTATTCTGTAATCCGCTACTAATAGATATGACATCGATCTCATTTTTTTCAAGATTCAATAAGCACACCCCGTCTTGTACAGAGCCTATGGCCAACAAAGAATGATTAAGAGCTGCACAAAACACACGGTTTTTCTTCATGAACTCATCTGCCGCACAAGTATATTTCTCGATCTTTTTACCATCATAAGTAAAGAGTCCGTTATAGCGGGTAGCTATCAGAACCTTACCGTTATAAGGTAACAAACTGGAAATTCTTCCCAATATCTCCGAACCGGGTACTACAGTGAAGTCTTTCCCATCAAGAATGAGTAATCCTTCGGCAGCGCCTATATAAAATTTATTGTATACGATAGAAGAAGTATATATTTCACCGCTACATTCCAGATACTCCAAATGGTCATTTTCCCAATAAAACAAGCTACGATCCGACTGAAAACAGATTCGGTTTTTATCCTGCAGAATATTCCAGATAACACCTATAGAAGAGTTAGGAGGCAAACTATCCGAAAGACAAGTATAATCTAACCCTCCCAAACGATTCGGAGTAAAATAGCCAAAACGACCGATTCCACCGATGTAAATCCGTCCGTCATTTCCTATTTTAGCACGGGCTTTTACATTATGCATGGGATAAAGATTCCATCCAGCGCCATCAAACTCCAACAGTCCATTGGTATTGGCCACATACATCCAGCCATTTTCATGTTGGTGTAACCCCCAATTCTGATTACCGGCTTTATAAGCATGGCGTGTATAGTTTGTTATCGGCCGTTGCCAACCGGCACTCAATGATGAGCACAATAAGAGAAGAAAAAAGAATGTAGCATACGTCTTTAGTTTCATAGCGGTCAACTTTTGGTTTCGTAGAAGCAAAGATAAGATCTTTCTGATGAATAACACTCTATTCTTTGAAAAAAAGAGAAGTAGTCTTTTAAACTCAAAACATCCATTTATATAATTAATAATCAATACATTAATTTTACGCAGAGAAAGTATTGATGTAGTCAGCAAGCAATACTGATGTAGCTAAGATGTAGCCATATTTCCAATGCGAGTATGAAAGACCGATATATTTGCCATCACTTTATAAAACGATTTAGAAAAGCATATTAACCATTAAAAGAGAAAGGACGCCTATGAAGTAATACTTATGAATCACACATCTTAAAGAGGGGCATATAAATCCACTTCCACCTTAAGAAGTAAAAGCCCTCAGTTCTTACATGAAATTAACCTTTTATTATTCATTTAAATTTAAGCTATATGAAACATTTTTTGGTATTCCTATTAGTCTTTATTGGTATCGGAAGCGTCTCGGCACAGCAAGCCAAGATTACCGGTACGGTAAAAGATAACACAGGAGAAACGATTATCGGCGCTAATGTCACCATCAAAGGAGGTACAGGTGGTACTATCACAGACATTGACGGTCATTTTAGCATTGATGCCTCAACAAATGCCACTCTTGTGATATCCTTCATCGGATACACTACACAAGAGGTTGCCCTGAAAGGCAAAAACAAATATCGTTGTAACCCTCAACGAAGACTCACAAGCATTGGACGAAGTTATAGTGATTGGTTATGGTACCCAGAAAAGGTTAACCTGACCGGGTCGGTATCAGCAGTGAAGATTGATGAAGCAATTGCCAGCCGTTCCATTTCCAATGTATCCTCCGGGCTTTCCGGTTTAGTGCCGGGATTGGTGGTAAACCAATCTACTGGGTTTGCAGGTTCCGATGGAGCATCACTGAAAGTGCGCGGTTTAGGTTCTATCAATAACTCCGACCCGCTCATTGTAGTGGATGGTATGCCTGATGTTGACATCAACCGTATCAATATGAATGATATCGAAAGCATTTCCGTATTGAAAGATGCTGCTTCATCAGCCGTTTACGGTTCGCGTGCTGCTAATGGTGTTATTCTGATTACCACCAAAAACGGTCTGGGACAGAGTAAGGCAAAGATTACTTATAATGGTTCTTATGCCTGGGCAAGCCCGGTAGAGTTCTACGACTACATGAATGACTACTCTCGCGCACTAACTATGCACATGCGGGCTGCCGGCACAGGAAACAGTTCAACCAACTTCCGCCAAGGAACAGTGGAGCAATGGATGGCCATGAGTATGGTGGACCCTATTCTGTTTCCCAACACCGACCAATTTGATGAGATGTTCCGCACAGGTGGTACACTCAACCAGACTATTTCGGCTTCAGGTGGTTCGGACAAAATGAATTTCTACGCATCAATCGGTATTATGGATCAGAAAGGATTGCAGATTCATAATGACTACAGCCGCTACAATATGCGTTTCAACCTGGATTATAAAATTCGGGACAACTTTAAAATCGGTATGAAGTCAGACGGCCAATGGTCCGAAACAACTGCTCCCCGTGGAAGTGGTTTGGAAAATGCCGGTTTGAAATATGCAGTATCTGGTATATTGAACAAGCATCCTGAAACGGGCGAATATGGTGGTGCCATGGCTTATGGTGAAAACTCTGCTGCCGGTAACGTAGCTGCCGAATATGAAGCATACCGTACAACTACCTCCCGCAAGGAATTCAATGGAAATGCTTATGCGGAATGGGAACCTCTGAAAGGCCTGAAACTGAATGTAAGCTATGCATTGAGATATTACAATCAATTCTCAAAAGCTGTTCAGAATCCTTTAAAACAATGGAATTTCCAGAGTAATACGGTAGCCCGTGAAATGCCGGACAACGGAGGAGATGGTATTACCGACTCTAATTATGAAGGGTATAAAACATTATTCCAAGGTAGAATCAGCTATGACCGTGAAATCGCTCCGGGACATCACATCACTGCGATGTTCAATGCTGCTGAAGAATTCTGGTCTGATCGTCAACTCGGCGCCTGGAGAAAAGACAGACTCCATTCAAGCCTCGAAGAACTGAATGCAGCCTCAGCTGCACAACAAACCAACTGGGGTAGATCCGAATCAGAAGGCTTACGTTCTTTTATCGGTCGCGTTAATTACGCAATGTTCGACAAATATTTGTTTGAATTCAATTTCCGTTCGGATGGTTCTTCCCGTTTTGCCAAAGGGCATCAGTGGGGTTTCTTCCCTCAGGAGCAATCGGCTGGCGTATTTCTGAAGAAACATTCTTCGCACCACTGAAGAAAGTTATCAGCAATGCCAAGTTCCGTGCTTCTTACGGTACATTGGGTAATAACTCCGGTGTAGGCCGTTATGAACAAAAGGAAACGATGAAAACGACTAATTACATCATGAATGGTAAGCTAGTACAAGGATTCAGTGCCAGTAAAATGATCAACCAGGATCTTTCCTGGGAATCAACACGTGTCATCAATGTGGGTCTGGACCTTGGTTTATTCAACAACCAACTGACGGCTGAACTTGATTGGTACGATCGTTTCACCACCGGTATGATTCGTGGCTCCAGCATTTCTTCTATCCTTTCCGGATATGACGCACCCCGTGTAAATATCGCCGACTTGCGCAATCGTGGTATTGAAGCCAATATTACTTGGCGTTCCAAAGTTGGAAAATTGGATTACAGCATCAACGTGAATGCTTCTTACAATGTGAACAAACTGGAAGAATGGGGTGATCATCTTGACAGAGGTTGGACAGCATTAAACATGCCTTATCACTTCCTGTATATTTATGAGGCCTACCCCGGATTGGTACAATCTTGGAACCAGATCTATAATGCTCCCTATCAAGGTAACTATACCGCACCCGGTGACATCCTGATTAAAGACCTGAATGGCGACGGACAAATCGATGATAAAGATAAAAAAGCATGGAAAGATAAGTATCGTGAAACTCCACTCGGACAATTTGGCATCACTCTGACAGGAGGATATAAAGGTTTCGATATCCAGGCATTGTTCCAAGGTAGTTATGGTCGCGCAGACATGTGGTTGGACGATCTTAATAATGTAAGTGTACCCTCCGACCGTTATGCTTTCCAGAGTTTCCACTGGAATGACACCTGGTCATTGGATAATCGTAATGCTTCCATGCCAAGGCTGGTTACAGGTAGCGGAGGCTCCTATAACAGAACGGAAAGCACTTTCTGGGCGGAAAACATGAATTATGTACGTCTGAAAAACTTGCAGATAGGTTATTCAATCCCAACCAAGTTACTGAAAAAAATTTCATTTGAACGTGCCCGTATTTATCTATCTGCAGAAAATGTTTTCACAATAACCCCGTGGAAAGGTGTTGACCCGGAGAAATCTATCAGTAGTTGGAATCAGCAATACAATAGATCGGATGCCAATGACCTCTATCCTTTGGTTAAAACCTATTCTATCGGTATTAATGTTGAATTTTGATAACCACCTTAAATTAGAAAACGAATATGAAATACATTAAGTATATATTATTTGCCGGACTGGTCGGAACAATGTCATCTTGCGTAAGTGATTTACTGGACAGACAGCCGACTACAGAAGTATCTTCAGACCTCTTCTGGAAAAGCACAGATGATGCTTTGTCATCCACTTACGGGGTCTACAATGCTATCCGTGACTTGTATGCTACCGATTATTATTACGACGGACAGGGTGAATTTCAAAATACCCGTGGCAAAAGTATCGGAAGTATCACGGGATGGAGTCCTGCCGCCTGGGTGACAAGCGGATTTTCATCTATGTGGAACAATGCCTATAAAACTATCAACCGCGCTAACTTTACTATCCAGAACATAGAGCGGATGATTGAAATAGAGGGGAATGCCACCACCCGGACTTCTCTAGAACGCATCAATGCTGAAAACTATTTTCTTCGCGCATTAGCTTACTTCCGCCTGATTGAGAACTGGGGTGATGTGCCTTACTATCGCCATGTACTCTCAGGAGATGCTGAAGCTTGTTCTTTGGAACGTATTCCTATTGCAACCATCAAGGATGATATTCTGCAAGACTTGCAATATGCTTACGAGAAACTGCCTGCAAGCGTAAGTGGTGGCGAGGCCGGACGGGCAACTCAAGTAGCTGCTTTGGCTTTCAAAGGTAAAATAGAGCTTTACTGGGCATCCTGGAAGAAAAACGGTTGGCCGGAACTGAAAGATTTCCAGCAAAGCACAAGCGAAGCTCAGGAATACTATAAACGAGCTGCCGCCGACTTCAAGAAAGTGATCTATGACTATGATCTGAAACTTTTCGGCAATGGTGACCCGGGAGAGTATCAGACTCCCAACTATTGGAAGTTATTCCAATATGACAATGAGTATTGCCAGGAAATCATATTTTCTCTTCAATATGGAGGTCCTAACTTGGGTGACGGCCAAGGAGAAAGCTTATTACGTGATTTCGGAACACGTTCTACAGCCAATGCACAATGCTGGATTATGCCAACTAATCGCCTGGTAAACCGTTATCAATCGACTATTACAGGAGATTTCTTACCTGAGTTAATCTTAAACAATCAGGAAAATCAGGAAAACGGCGCATGGAACCGCAAAAGTTACGAAAATCGTGACTGGCGTATGAGAAGTACTATCTTATGGAATGGTGAGAAAATGATTAAGGTAGCTCTGGACGGCATGTCCATTGGTGATAGCCTGACTTGGATGTTTGGAGTTAGAGGCGAAGAATCCAAAGGCTTTATCAATAACGATGCCAGCAGTCAGACTGGTTATATCTACCGTAAATGGGTACGCCAAGTAGGTATTGCCGAACGTACACAGGGTCCTCAGGATTTCTATCTGATGCGTCTTGCTGACGTCTACCTGATGTATTGTGAAGCCGTAAATGAAACAGATGGTCCATCACAGGAATTAGTAGGATTAATCAACCAAATCCGTAACAGAGGCAACCTGCCGGGATTGAAAGAAAGTAAGTATGCTAATAAAGAAGAGTTCTTTAAGGCTATCGAGCAAGAACGCATCGTAGAATTAGCTACCGAAGGGCATCGTCCGTTCGACATCCGCCGCTGGAGAAAAGTCAACGAAATATGGGGTGAACCGAATAGTGATGGGCAGACGCTGTATGACACTAAAGGAACCAGACTCCGTGACGAGTTCAAAAATGCTTCCGAACGCGACTTCCAGAAATACTATATTTATCAGATTCCGGAAGGTGAAAGAAGCCGTAATCCGAAGTTGACTCAAAATACCCCATGGTATTAATACTCAGCTTGAAAAACAATACTTATTTAAAACAAGAACGAACATTTATGAAAAGTGTATATAGAATACTAAGTCTTTTGTTTGTATGCCTCCTGATACAAGCTTGCGGGGACGCCCCGTTGGATGACAACAATTTGTTGATTACCGACAGTGAAGAATGCTATATGTCCAACTTCGAGTTGAGAGGTCCGGACGATCGTAATGTATTGGTTGAAACCAATATTCAGGATATAGAAACAGATGCCACGAAAGGTATAGTTACAGCTGTAGCCAAATTCGGAACCAATCTGAAGCATGTTAAACCTCACTGTTCTGTAGCTAAAGATTGCATTGTAACCCCTTCTATGGGTTCATGGATCGACTTTAGTCAATCACGTGAATATACGGTTATTTCGGGTAACCGCCAGGTGAAGAGGACTTATACTATTACTGTAGCTTTACAGGGAGAATAATTTTAAACAGTATCAACTTTAAAAAAGGAGACTATTTATGAAACTACTGAAATATGTAATGCTGTCTGCCATTGCACTTTCCTGTTTTTCATGTAGCGATGACGATGATTCTACGCTGAGAAACGATCTGATTAAAAAGACAGTTGCTCCTGCTATCGCAGGTGAAAAAATAGAGTTCGCTTATGCCATGGGTGCCCAGATGGGACAGTTGGGTCAAGCCGAAGCAAGGGCTTCTATCTCAGGAGCCGAAGGTACAGGATTTGAGCTCAACTCCTGGTTCACTGCAAGAAACAAACTGGTGGTAAATGGAGTGACGTATCAGGCAGGGGATGATGTTCCAGTACAAACAGTAAAGGACGCTTCCACGAATGGTGCCACATCTACTGCCACTATGATGGATAAAGTAGATGAACACTATATGAATCCGGCAGTGGCTTTCGGTACCAGCCAAGCATCACTGATCGCTGCTACTGTACGCTATGCATACGTGGTACCTGCAGAAGCTAAAGGAAAGAATATCTCTTTCACTTTCTCATCAACTTCCAGCACAGGCGCCAAGGCTTCTTACAGTACCCCGTCTTACCCTGTTTCTAAGATGGACATGAAACGACTCATTGAATTGGGTAATGAAGGAGCCTGTTATTTCTCTATTGAAGACATGAAAGCTTATACAAAAGAAGAAGTAACCACCCAAAGTCTGGCAAGCAAAATCGACTTTATTTACATTTATCAGGCCAAATTGAATGGCTACGATTATAAGCATTCATTCGTATCGCCAGGTACCGACCCGAAATACATTGCTATTGCAGGAATTGTTCCTGCCGGAGCCACCAATAAGACCCCTATGGAAAAACGTGCCAATGTACGTGACGCACAGCTGAAAGGTGAAGCGCCCAATGTTTACATTGACGATGTTGACTTCCAGAGTTTGGATCTCGGCGCGGCAGTTGATTATGCGTTGACATTCAGTAAGGATGACGGTGCATTTATGAAAACAGCAAATGGCAAGTATGCCGCTTATGTATATGTGAACAAAATTGATGATAGTGGTAAAATTACGATTAGCATCAAACGTTACCCGTTATAATCTCATGCACATGAATCGTATCAGAATCCATATTTTCTTTTTAATTGTGATCCTCGCAGGAGGAATACAAGCTCAAAATCCCCGGTCGGTCTTCACCGACCGACCGGGGGACTCTGCAGCCGTATATTTTACTCCGGAATACTTCCCTATCAAACCAGATGGAAGCACGGACGTATCTGATGCTCTGCAAGAAGCACTGAATACCGCCAAACATAAAGAATCGGGTTGCGGTATTCTTTTTGTACCCGAAGGAGTTTATAAACTTAGTAAAACGATATATATACCTTCAGGGGTACGTCTCATTGGATATGGGACCAAACGTCCGGTATTCGTCCTTGGTAAAAATTCACCCGGCTTCCAGGAAGTGACGCATGAAACAAATAAAGGAAAGTATCTTTTCTGGTTCATCAGCGGGAACTACCGTTCTGAACGTCCAGTGAGTGACGCTAATGCCGGAACTTTTTATAGTTCGTTACTAAATGCAGATATTCGTATTGAAGATGGGAATCCGAATGCTTCAGGAATTCGCGCCCATTTTGCCCAGCATTGTTCCATCTCCAATGTGACGATTCACGTAGGAAAAGGACGTGCAGGAATTGTAGATGCAGGTAATCATCTGGAAAACGTATCCGTCTTTGGAGGAGAATATGGTATTGATACGGATAAATCAGCCCCGGGATGGCCCATTATGTTGCTCAACAGTTATTTTGAAGGACAGCGTAAAAGTGCGATCCTGACTAATGAAGGTGGATTGACTATCGTACGCATGAAAGTAAAGAATGTACCCGTAGCTGTAGAGATTAAAGAAAATGCACCCGATCGCCTGTTTATGGAAGATTGCATCTTTGAAAATGTAAAACGAACGGGACTCATTCTGACGGATGCAGGCAATGCAGCTACACAAATCAATCTTCGGGGTATACAGTGCAAAAATGTTCCGGTATTTTCTCTGGAACGTTCTACAAATGAACAGGTATCCGGTAAGGGAAAGGCTTACCAGATTACTCGTTTCACTTATGGCTTCAATGCCAACAGCCTCGAAGATATTCCCCAGATAGTACGTGAAGCTGAAATCGTACCTATCGAAAGTATCATCCCACTGGATGTCGGTGATACTCCAATGCTTCCCACAATGAATCATTGGGTTAATATCCGGGATTTGGGTGCCAAAGGAGACGGTTTTAGTGATGACACGGAAATCTTCCGGGAAGCCATAAAGAAATATACGAATATCTATATTCCGCAAGGCTGGTATGTGGTCAAAGATCCATTAGTTTTAGAGCCGAATACAAATATAATCGGGCTACACCCCGGAACCACCATCCTGCTAACATTAGGCGGTAATCCTGCATTTAGTGGCTTTGGCGCACCTCAGGCACAGTTAACGACTCTGAAAGGAGGTACTAATATCGTATGTGGTATCTTCCTCAACGCTGATGCATATAATTATCGGGCTGTAAATTGTAAATGGATGGCAGGTGAAGGTTCGTACTTATACGATGTAAAATTCAGCGGACATGATAAGAACCGCTTCTTCTATAACGGGCAAAGTGCAGCCAATCCATTAGAAAAGCCTATGCCTGTAACCCCGGAAACTCATGACCTGATAACCCGTGCCTGGGATAACCAGCATTGGAGTTTATGGATAACTAATGGAGGCGGAGGTACTTTCCGGGATTTATGGACGGCTAACGAATATAGCTCGGCAGGTCTTTATGTGAGCCATACTGAGACGCCCGGACGCATCTATGGAATGTCGCTGGAACATCACTTACGTAATGAAGCGATCTTTCGCAACGTTGCCAACTGGAAAATCTATGATTTTCAGTTTGAGGTAGAAGCTGAAGGTGTCGACACACAGCCATTGGATTTGATTGATTGCCGGAACCTGACTTTCGCTAATTTCTATTCTTACCGTGTATCACGTATGTTGAAGTCTTATCCATCGGCCATACGCACCTGGAATTGCAAAGATATTGAATTTCTCAATCTGCATAATTATGCCCATGCCCGCGTGAAGTTTACGTCCAATGCCAGTCTGTATGATGTAAATAGCCGGCATGAAGCACGTCGTTGGGAACTGGCACGATTGCAACTGACAGGTAAAGAGAAGCGAAAATACTCATTGAACAATGAAATAGGAAAAGCTGAGATTATAGTCACCGGCTTTGAATTTATTGACGGATTGACCAAAGACAGCCAGGGCAATATCTATTTCTGCGAGTATCGCATACGACGTATCTACAAACTGGATATTAAAAGTGGGCAAGTGACTTCCATTGCCGATTTCCCTTGGAATGCAGTGGCACTGACCTGTGATACGCAGGACAACCTGATTGTTGTCACCAAATACATATCCCAACCCGGTTATAAAAACGATGATACACGCAATGACAACCAGCCATTATTCGGATGGCGTGGATCGGGTGGCTTATGGGGATTCACCTATGTTCCCAAGCTTTATTCAATCCGCCCTGAAAATGCAGATGATAGCTTTCAGGTACTTCCTTTAGTAGACATGTCACAAGTACAGAAGCCTCAGAAGGTATGTTATTTAGCCAACCGGACTATTACCCAAAATGAATATTACGGTGGTAGAAAACCAACTCACTGCTTTGTGGCTCCGGATGGAGTAACTATTATTCCATATTATGAAGACCTGTTCCGTTGTTCATCTATAGTGGAAGCCGTTCCGGGAGAAACAATCTATACACTGGATGAGTATCACCAACGAGTTATTCATTCGGAAACAGATGCCCAAGGTTTCTTACAACATAGTCATGTATTTGCAGATGGAGGTGACCGTAGTGTAGTAACAGACCAAACCGGCAATGTATATGTAGCAAACGGAGATATCTCTATTTTCGATTCTACAAGCAAACCTATAGGAACAATAGAGGTGCCCGAACGCCCGACATCCTTATTGATAAGCGGGGATAAGCTCTATATTACAGCAATATCCTCACTTTATCAAGTAAGATTAAAATAACAAGTTTTTCCCATCCAGACTAAGTTAGCAATAAGGTTAATTATCTTACCATGAAAAAAGAAAGAAAACACATCCAGACAGACAGCTTTCCACAGGATAGCTACTACCGCCCTATCTCTATTATTCCTGACAACTGTACAGGCACAACGAGAAAGTAAAACCATCAATGACAGCTGGAAATTCTTACAAGGAGAATGCCCTACAGCAATAGATAGTGCTTTCAATGATGCAAACTGGACATCCGTCCATCTGCCACATACCTCGAATACGGATGCTTACACTGAAAAGGATTACTATCGGGGAACAGGCTGGTATCGCCGGCAAATATCAATACCGCAAAGTTGGAAAGAAAAACAGATATTTCTAAAACTGGATGCTGCCAGCAAAGCAGCCACCATTTATATCAATGGGAAAAAGGTAGGTGAACATACCGGAGGATATACCGCCTGCACACTCGATATTACCCCATTTTGCTCATTGAATACTCCCAACTCTCTTGCTGTTTGTGTAGATAATTCCCGTCAGGATATCCCTCCTATTTCAGGTGACTTTACATTCTTTGGCGGCATATATCGGGATGTATGGCTCACAGCTGTCTCGAAACAACATTTCCATCTGACGAATTATGGCTCGGAAGGAATTTTCATCAGTACCCCCAAGGTATCCGAGGAAAAAGGAACAATACTTATCCGTGGAGATATAAAGAATGACGCTACCCAGAAAGCATTACTCGAACTGGAACACATCATATATCACCCTAATGGAAGCATTGCCCAGAGCCTGAAACAGTCCATACAAATCAAGGCCGGAGAACAGTATTCTTTCCGTTCTGAGACCTCTCCAATCTTATCTCCTCAGTTATGGACTCCGGAAACACCTCATCTTTACAGAGTGGAAAGTATCCTACGTGATAAAAAGACTAAAACGGTTCTTGACCAAAGTAACCACTATACCGGCTTCCGCTGGTTTAGTTTTGATGGTGAAAGAGGATTCTCCCTCAACGGAAAGCCTTATAAGCTACGTGGCATTTGCCGTCACCAGGACCAGAAACCTATTGGGGTGGCACTAACGGATGAAATGCATCGTCGCGACATAAAATTGATGAAGGAAATGGGAGCCAACTTCATCCGTATCTCTCACTATCCACAAGATGACGCTTTACTGGAAATGTGCGATAAACTCGGCATGTTAGCTTGGGAAGAAATACCCATCATTGACATTGTACCCGATACCCCCGGTTATACGGAAAACTGTGAACGAAATCTGCGGGAGATGATACGCCAGCATTATAATCATCCCTCAATCATCACCTGGGGATATATGAACGAAATCTTACTCGTCACTCAACGACTCTATAAAAAAGAAGAAGAATTAAAGCCCATACTGGAACGAACACTGGCACTGGCCAATCGACTGGAAGTAGTGTTAAAAGAAGAAGATACAACCCGCGTCAGCACTATGGCATTCCATGGTAGCAATAGCTATAACGAAGTTGGCTTAGGCAGTATTACCGATATTGTCGGCTGGAATCTTTACCAAGGCTGGTATGGAGGTAACCTCACCGGATTCGAACAGTATCTGGAAGAACAACACAAAAAGTATCCTTCCCACCCCATGATTGTCAGCGAATACGGTGCAGGATCTGACAAGCGCTTACATTCGCTACAACCTCATGCATTTGATTTCAGTATCGAATACCAGCAGAAGTATCTGGAGCATTACTTGCCTGTACTGGAGGAAACATCTTACATCTGTGGTGGAACACACTGGAATTTCATCGATTTCTCTTCCGCATTGCGTGATGAGTCTATGCCACGGATCAACAATAAAGGATTGGTATACTCAAACCGCACTCCTAAAGATATATACTATTATTATAAAGCTGCCTGGCGTCAAGACATTCCAGTATTACATATCGCCAGCCGCGACTGGACACATCGTTCCGGTATACAGCATGGGAAAGAGCCGGTCATATTACCGGTTAAAATATATACTAACCTTCCTGAAGTAGAGCTTTTTATTGATGGGAAGTCTTTGGGCAAACAGAAAACCAAGAATTTTGCAGTAACATTTGAGGTGCCATTCTGCCAAAAAAGAACACTTTATCGCTGCTAAAGCAGAAAATAGAAAAAGCCGTCCAAGATATCTCTTTTGTAGAAGACGGAATCCGCTTAAACTTTACCCCTATCCCTGCAAATTTAAATGGAACAAATCTACGGGACTTAGAACTTGCCATCAATGTAGGAAGTTATTGTTTCTATACTTCTGACGAAAGTAATCTCACCTGGCTGCCCGATCAGCCTTATACTGAAAATGGCTGGGGATATATTGGCGGAGAAAGTAAAAGTAGCCAGATACAAATAAAGAATACCAATGACGGACCTCTATTTCAGACTCTTCGCAACGGAATTGAAGGCTACCGTTTCGATGTTCCCAACGGAGTTTATGAAATAGAATTTCTTTTTACAGATATATTCCGCGAGAATGCAACAACAGTCTACCAATTAGGTCGTAATTCTGATGTGGAAAACCGTGAAAACAGATTCGACATAATAATCAATGATCAAACTATCGAAGAAAGCTTTTCCTCTTGTCGCGAAAGTGATTATTTTCATGCTCTGCGGAAAAGATACAATATTACAAACTTTCGGAATAAAATTGAAATACGCTTCTCTGTTCGGAATGGAAAAAGCTTTCTGAACGGTATAAAACTCAGGAAACTTTATTAACTTCAAAACAAAAAACACCATGAGAGTCAGAATTAACTTAGTCATTACCTGTTTATTACTTGCAGTAGGCCATATTCATGCACAATCTATTTGGGATGGAGCACATCTGCAAAAAGTAAAACAATCATTACATCAACCTTACTTCTCTACCACATATCAAGAGTTGGTAGCAGAAGCTGAAAAATTGCTGGATGTACAACCTCTATCCGTCGTGATGAAAGAGAAGACGCCCGGCAGCGGAGATAAACACGATTACATGAGTCAGGCACGCTATTATTGGCCCGATCCCTCCAAACCTGACGGTCTACCCTACATCAGCCGTGACGGTGAGTCGAACCCGGAACTGAATAAGCTGGATCGAAACCGTCTTGGAGCAACTGCCCAGCGCGTCACCACTCTTGCACTTGCGTGGTATTTCAGCAATGACGAGAAGTATGCCCAAAAGGCTACTGAACTGATTCGTGTATGGTTCTTTAATAAAGATACGCGCATGAACCCGAATTTGGAATATGCCCAGATGATACCGGGACATCATAACAACAAAGGCCGCTGTTATGGTGTCATCGATACTTATTCGTTCGTTGAGATGCTGGATGCCGTACAACTATTGGAGAAGTCGAAGGCTTTCACACCCAAAGACAGTAAACAACTGAAAGCATGGTTTGGCAAACTGCTGACATGGATACTGAATAGTCCGCAAGGACAGGAAGAAGCTAATCAGGCTAATAACCACAGTACAGCACATGATGCACAAGTTATTGCTTTCGCCCTATATGCAGGGAATGTGAAAGTGGCACAGGAAGTCATCAATGCTATCCCCCAAAGACGTATCTTCACTCAGATCGAGCCGGATGGCAGGCAACCACATGAGTTGCGCCGTACCCTTGCATTTGGCTATTCACAGTTCAATCTGTCCCATTTCATCGATATTTTTCTTATGGCTCAGAAGATTGGTATTTCAATTGATAACGCCACATCAACGGACGGCCGCAATTTCTACAAGGCAATGGACTTCTTAGCCCCATACGTTGGCAAAGATGTAAAAGACTGGCCCTACCAGCAAATCAGCGAATGGGATTACAAACAACAAGAATTCTGCAAAGACCTGTACCGTGTTTTCCTGTTAAATCCGGAACGTACAGACTATCTGAAACTTTATAGAGCACATCGCACCATTGATTGGAAGGATCGTTTCAATCTATTGTGGGTAAAACCTGATGATGTAGACAATGCATATGCTTTTGCTTGTGGCCAACTGCAATTTGCCATGAAATGTGCAAATAAGGCCAGAAAAGAAGCTGAGAATCAATGCAAACACCGCGTAATTCCCGGAGTATCAACAAAGACGGTTCACTGCGAATGATACATCCGCACGACTGGTGTTCGGGCTTCTTCACCGGTTCATTATGGCAAGTATATGCTTATACAAACGATGATTTCTGGCGTCAGGAAGCTATCAGCAATACCTGGATGATAGAAGAGGCTAAGTGGCACAAAGGTACTCACGACCTGGGTTTCATGATGAACAATAGCTTTGGCAAAGCTTATCAACTAACAGGTGAACGTTCTTATAAAGATGTAGTATTACAAAGCGCCAAGACTTTGATTACCCGCTACAATGACAAAGTAAAGAGCATTCGTTCATGGGATCATAACCGTGATAAATGGAAGTATCCCGTCATCATCGACAACCTGATGAACCTGGAAATGCTATTCTGGGCTACCCAAGAAACCGGCGATTCCATCTACTGGAAAATTGCTGTAAACCATGCCAATACTACCATGAAGAATCATTTCCGTCCGGATTACTCTTCATATCATGTAGTAGATTACGACCCCGAAACAGGAGAAGTGCGTGCCAAACAGACAGCACAAGGCTATGCCGATGATTCTTTCTGGAGCCGTGGACAAGCATGGGGATTATACGGATGTACCATGTGCTATCGTTTCACAAAGAATCCAGCCTATCTACAACAGGCACGCCATATTGCAGACTTCTTTTTTGGCTTACCGAACCTGCCGGAAGACTTTATTCCTTACTGGGATATGAAAGCGCCTGGTATTCCCAACGTCCCCCGCGATGCCTCTGCTGCTGCCATCATGGCTTCAGCCCTGTACGAACTCCGGACCTATGTTTCAGCAGAAGATAGCAACCGTTATCAAAGCATTGCCGACAAGATCGTAGATAGCCTCAACAAACACTACCAAGCACCATCCAATACCTCATCAGCGATGCTTCCAGCTTTGTCACCGGTACGGTGGCTGTAGTGGACGGAGGGTTCAACGCATTCGCCATGTAAATAGTAAATTGCAAATCATCAAACAATAAATAACATGATTCTTTGTGAACAAACCTGGCGCTGGTACGGTCCCAACGACCCGGTAAGCCTTTGGGACATCAAACAAGCCGGGGCTACCGGCATTGTAAACGCCTTGCATCATATTCCAAACGGGGAAATATGGACAGTAGAGGAAATCAAGAAACGGAAAGAAATGATTGAAGCCGTAGGTCTGCGCTGGTCTGTAGTAGAAAGTGTACCCGTACACGAACATATCAAGACCCAAACCGGAGACTTCCAGAAGTATATCGACAACTATAAAGAGAGCTTGCGTAACCTGGGCAAATGCGGCATTCACATTGTCACCTACAACTTTATGCCCGTACTGGACTGGACACGTACCGACCTCGCCTACGAACTACCCGACGGCAGTCGTGCCCTCCGCTTTGAACGTGCCGCTTTCATCGCCTTCGACCTCTTCCTGCTACGTCGTCCCGGTGCAGAAGGCGAATACACCGATGAAGAAAAGGCCAAAGCCCGTGCCCGCTTCGAACAGATGACAGAGGCAGACAAACAACTGCTTGTACGCAACATGATTGCCGGACTTCCCGGCTCAGAAGAAAGCTTCACCCTGGAACAGTTCCAACAGGAACTGGACCGCTACAAGGGCATCACTCCGGAACGCCTGCGTGCCAACCTGATCTATTTCCTGCAAGAAATCACTCCGGTAGCCGACGAAGCAGGTGTCATGCTCGTTATCCATCCGGACGACCCACCGTGCTCCATCCTCGGCCTGCCACGCATCATGAGCTGTGCTGCCGATTTCCAGGCACTGATTGACGCTGTTCCCAACAAGAGCAACGGTCTTTGCCTCTGCACCGGTTCGCTCGGTGTAAGCAGCGCCAACGATTGTGCAGCCATCATGCAGCAATTTGCCGACCGCATCAACTTTGTCCATCTGCGCAGTACACAACGCGACGCCGAAGGCAATTTCTACGAAGCCAACCACCTGGAAGGAGACGTGGACATGTATCACGTGATGAAAGCCTTCCTTGAACTGCAACAACGCCGTGGTGTCTCGAAACAAGTAAGCTGCCAAAAGCGTTAAATAGACAACAGACAAACCTCTAACTCAAACAGAAGATTATGATAACAAACGAGTTAAATACAGGATTAGTTAATGCTGTCAGAGAGAAACTTCCATCCAAAGAAAATCTTGCCAATACTTTAATGGACATTCTTTATATAGGCAAAGAAGCTATCTACCGCCGGCTTCGGGGTGAAGTACCCTTCACCCTAGCCGAAGCAGCCGTTATATCCCGTAAACTGGGTATATCGCTGGATAAGATGATAGGCGTGAGCTTCCAGAACAATGCCGTTTTCGACATGAACATAGTGGATAGCAGCCAGCCGCTCGAAACCTACTACTCCATCTTGGAAAAGCAGGTGGAGCTGTTCCGGAAAGTGAAAGAAGAAGAGAACTCGGAAATCGGGACTTCATCCAACATTATTCCGCTAACTCTCTCATTGAACTATAATATGCTTTCCAAATTCCGGCTATTCAAATGGATGTATCAGAATGAAAACATAAAATGCAGGCATTTTGAAGAAATGGAAATTCCGCAGAAGATAGTAGATAAACAAAAAGAATATGCCAGTGCGGTAGCCCATATCCGTTCTGTAGATTATATCTGGGATAATATGATCTTCAGTCATCTGGTGAATGACATCCAGTACTTCTGTGATGTACACCTCATATCCGATGAAGACAAGAACCTCCTGAAGGAGGAACTGCTCTCGGTAGTAGACGACCTGGAAGAGTTGGCTGCCCGGGGAAAGAGCAAAACGGGCAACGACATCAAGATCTATATTTCGAATATCAACTTCGAGGCTACCTACAGTTATCTGGAGACTGACACAATACAGCTCAGTCTGATCCGGATATATTCCATCAACTCCATCACCACGCAAGATAGCGAAATGTTCCGGGGCCTGAAGGAGTGGATTCAGTCATTGAAGAAGTTCTCCACGCTGATATCGGAAAGTGGCGAAATGCAGCGCATCCAGTTCTTCAAGCAACAGCGAGAAATTATCGATGCACTATAGCTCCTTTTTTCCGAAAACTGAAATTTTTCAAATAATAAGTGCCTGATTTCGAAAACAGATAGAACTACTATCTGTTTTTTTTCATCTTTCAACTATTTACCTTCGCATTCTTTTCAATCAGAAAAGACTATCGTTTTCACCACATGATTTCAATCACAAAAGTTCCGTTAACAAGCTCTATATTTGTATATGTCACAAATTCGTCCTATGACATTTGATTATTAACAAAAAAGAAAAGGCTATGACCAAAAATTACATTGTAAAAGAGTTGATTAACGAAATGAAAGAGAGAATTCCCCCAGGGCAGAACTTAGCCAATTATCTGACAGATACATTATATATGGGGAAAGAGGCCGTCTACCGCAGATTGCGGGGGGAAGTCGCATTCACCTTTGATGAAATAGCCGTAATTTCCCATAATCTGGGTATTTCCATCGACCAGATTATCGGAAACCATCTATCCAACCGGGTTACTTTCGATGTGAATCTTCTGCATTCACCCAATTTATATGAAAGTTATCATGAAATAGTAGAGCGTTACCTGCGAATCTTCAATTCCATGAAAGGAGACAGTGCCACTGAAGTGTATTCTGCAACCAATACAATTCCTTTTACCTTTTACTCGGCCTATGAGTATCTGTCCAAGTTCCGCCTGTGCCGGTGGATTTACCAGAATGGGAAAGTGAAGACTCCCAATTCTCTGAGCGACATGCATGTGCCCGACAAAATAGTCGCTTCTCACAAGAAATTGAGCGAAGGATTAAAGAGAGCCGGAAAAACCTACTTTATATGGGACAGCAACGTATTCAGTTCTTTTGTAAAAGAGATTAAGTATTTTGCCGGATTGAATCTGATATCTACGCCAGACGTCATGTATCTGAAGAACGAACTGCAACAGTTACTCATCGACCTGGAACATTTATCAGTGAAAGGAGAGTATAGCAATGGACATGAATTGTACATTTACCTGTCGAACATTGATTTTGAAGCGACTTATACCTATGTTGCCAATAAGGATTACCAAATCAGCCTTTTTAGGGTATATTCCATCAATTCCATGGATTCGCAAAGCCCGCAAATCTGTGAGATACAGAAGAACTGGATACAGTCGTTGAGAAGACATTCTACTCTGATTTCAGGTAGTGGAGAGGCACAGAGGATTGCGTTTATCGAGAAACAAAGAAGTATTATTGAGACGTTATAGAAAAAAGGAACACCGAAGTAGTATAAAAATGAGTTGTATCAAGATGCTTTTGAAAAGTATCTGATACAACTCATTCAGGTTTTAATCTACAACAGACCGCACACAGCGATAGCTGGGCCAGGTCGATGTTCCTGCACCTGTCCATGCACTAAATTCATTACGACTACGGGCTGACTCCCAATTATATCCTACTAACCAATAAGTATTATCCCGTGCGGTCAATGCCCAATGCATGGTGGCAATTTTTTGAAAATTAGTTCCCCAGTCTGCCGAAGCACCAAATCCTTGATTATCGAGACTAAGTTCAGTTCCCCCCAGACTAACGATCATATACATTTCGCGCTGGGTAGGCAGACGCCATCCGGTCCCTATACTCTCACACGCTTCCTTTGCTTCTGACCAACTCTTACCGCTGAGACTGGTGTTTCCCACCAGAAGTTTCGGAGCAATCTTATTCATTTCATTACTTGTATCAGGAGTATCACCCGAAGCAAACAGTAACGTAGGATCTACTCCTCCATCCGCATCGCGGGAGACGATAGTAACTCCTGAAGAAGCTACCGAGAGATAGGGATACTTTTTCCCGCTATTTTTATTATCTCTCACACAACGAAAAAAATTAGTGGCAGACCCTGATTTCGGGTATCCTGCTCCAAAGTCGAGTTCCAAATATGCACCTGTACTTCCTTCGGAATAATACGAGGACGACCAATAATTACCTGTCCAATTCTGATACCATCCATATATATTCTGCCCATATGCTTCACTGCTTCCCAACGCATTACCACCCAACGCATCTGCATAGGCAAATGACAGCAACAATTCACTTGCAGTAGGCAAACGCCAGCCATCACCTATATTATTACATATAGTTTCCGCATCAGAAATACTCGCCACACGTCCCTTGTTTTGACCACTCGTAACCAGGAGCCGATTGTCATGCCTGATAGGGTAAAGGTAAAAAAGAGGGTTTCCGGCAGTTGTATAAGATTTTGTTTCAGATACCATCTGAAGGTCAATCGTGCGATAAAATGGGAAATATTCATTCGCTACAGTATGCATCACATTCTTAAATGTTATTCTTATCGTTCCGCTTTTTCCTTCCTTCCATTTTCCGGGATGGAGCTTCAGTCTGAAGTCATATCCACGGTTTACCACATCGTTAGCCTTACCATCATCATCATTATCTACTACAGAGCCCTGATACATCTTCGACTCCGCATTCGTTCTGCCCACAACTATATCGCTATCTGCGTCAGGTCTGAGCAATCCGGTTCCGTCATCACCAACAATGTTCAATTCCTCAACGTTCTCAATTGTCCAGTTATTATTGACAAACAACTGCAAATATTGCTCCGCCCCTAAATGAACTTTATAGGTGCGGCTATTGTCAACAGTGGGATAATACCGGAATGAGAGCTGCAGTTCGCCCTGATTGATTGGCAAAGTAATAGAACCAGTATAACTGCCATCCTTATCATAGAGATAGAAATTGAATATATCCCAACGCCACCACCAGCCAGAGGTACTTGCACTGGTGCCATCGCCCGCAAGCCTCGGATTGGGATGCACTGTAAACGCTTGCACCTTTTCAGTGAATGACCTCCTGCTGTCTCTGTACAATTGTGGAATAAGACCATCTGCAGGATACTGAATCGTGGACAGATCTTCAGATCCAAAAAGCTGGACATTGATTTTATCCACAGAAAACATCACATACACCGTCTGTGGCTCAATAGGCAATTCATCTCCATCAGGATTTCTGATAGGGAAAAAAAGGCCATTTTCCAACACATTCCCATATGCATCTACAAATTTAATGATTCCCGGGTCTATCACTCCCTGCGTCACTTTAATATCGTAAGTTAACCGACCCGCTGTCAGCGTAACCGTTGCCATACGGGTCATTCCGGTAATTCCGTTATTAAAATAAGGAATCCTCAATAGAAGTTGCGTGTCTGCATTCGCAGCCCCTGAGGCCTCGGCCATTCCACCTGTGAAACCAAGCCAATCATTACCTTCCGTAACAGTAGCCTTCCAGCCGCCGGGATTGTCAGTAAAAACATTGATAGCGTAACCATTATTCTGATGTTGCGTCACACTGACCTCCGATTCACCCACACCAAGCATATACTGCCCATTGTAAACCACATCCTTGACCATATCCCGGTCATAATGTATCAACCGGAACTTAAGATTGGACATGACTGTATAAGATGCCAATGCCTCCCTGAAACTTTCATAGCCAATGCCCGAAGCTTCCGTTACGGTGATGATGTATTTATAGTTTCGCTTCAAAGACAGATATTCAACTTCCTCTCCTATCTTTCCGGTTTTTGTGAAATCCACGCGGTAAAAAGTGGATTTACCATTACCAATCTTTCCCTTCACAATCAAGCAAACAGCATCCTTGCGGCTCGAAGCTCCGTCTTGCCCCACACCGCCGGCATCCACTGCAGCAGGTGCTTCGAATGTATAAATCTCCCCGTTGTAGGGTGTGCTTCCATCCACGGAATAAAGAATTGCCTCCCCTTCCCCCATCTTCTTGCCACCGTCAGCCGGAAGGTTCGTAGCATCCGGAGCCGGATCGATAACCTTTCCGGCTGCATCCCATGCCGGAGCAATATATCCTATGGTATTGTAATTGGCCAGATAAACTTCCTCTACTGTGAAGTTAGATGCAGAATTACGAATATCAATACGCGCCAGCATGCGTTTCATATTGATGCCGGTTATCGGGTTCATCGAAGGAGCTATTTTCGCTATTTCCTTTTCACCGTACATAGGAATCCGTGTGTAACCACCAGTCGTCGAACCGTCTGCCGTCCATTTGCCGGTGTGGGTATGGAGCAGTGCTTCCATCGCCTCAACTTTAGTGGTTTCCCCCTTCTTGAATTCCGACGCAATACCGTCAAGTTCCCTATTTGCCACAACCACGATGCATGTCGATTCGGTAGTGGGATAAAGTACGGCAGAGAAATTCACAGTAGAGTTATTATTTGCCAAATCCTGTGTAACTCCCGTGCCACGAACCCATTCCAAAAATACCACAGGTGTTTTTGACGCATCAAATACAAGGACATCTACAGTCTTTATTTCGTCTTCTTTCTTGGCTGTCCCCGCTCCGGCCATTGTGCGCGAAGTCACCGACGGAATATCCACATCAGGAACCGTCAAGGTGAATTGTACTCCATTCCCTGTTTGGGGAGGCATTGGTTCAAAGTCTTCTTGTACACATCCGATAAACCCCATCAATGCCAACAAAGCCGACAAAAGAAAAATCGTTCTGAATATTGAAGTCCTATATTGCATATTTTTATTTCCTTTCTTAATCTATTTCTATATCCTCCATTAGGGTACAGTCAATGTTACTGTCATAGGGGGATTATCACCATTCGTATTGTTTAATGTCAGCGTGGCCGTCTTATCGGATATTGCGTTAGCCTTGAAGTAGAAAAAAACCGTACCACCGGTCGAACCGTGCGCTTCTATCATGGTCTCACGGTTAAGCAAGATATCATCCGGATCATTCACATCGGTTATTTCCCACTCCCACCAGCCAGGACTACCTGAAGTAAAAACGATCTTGCGGCGTTGCATGATTCCGGTCCCTGCATCACTGCTATCCAGTTGTACATCATAATTCATCCATATTCCGTCTCCGCCCCATTGCTGAAGAGCCACCTGATGATGCAGATTACCTGCATTAATATAGCATCTTGTCCACCGTTCGGTTCCTACTCCCGAATCAAACTCAGGCATCACAACACTAACATTATAAGTATACACTCCTTCTGAAAAGGACGTTTGAGTCATGTTGACCGTTACCCACGATTCCATACCATTCTTATCCAGCAATGCACCCGCTGGATAGCCTGTATCCGGATTTGCATCATAATTTGTTTTCACCTCTATATCAACAGTAGCAGCATTACGGGCTGTCTGCACCTTGGTCTGCGACAACTTAAGATAGTACTGTTTGTCGAAAATCACATTTACCGGACTCTCGTCCCACTCAAGGGGAGTGGCTGACAGTTGATAGGTCTCGTTTGATATCGTAAGGTTATAGTTGATATACTCTCCTGACTCCCACGAGTGTGGATTAGCATCGAGAATATCCTTGAGCAGGAATTCCCGTTCACCAAAATTGGTAGTAATAACAATCTTGGCCGTAGCAGGAAAGTCGTCGGCATCAGTGGGTAACATAAGAAACGTGTCCCCCATCAGAACGACTTCTTCGGTCACCGTGTTGTTATCGGCAAGAATAGAAGAAATGTTCCCCGTCGTGATATCGTTCCACACGAAATCAGGCTTGTTATGTTCGGTAGTGGTAGCCGGTATATTGGGAATAGTAAGTTTCCCGCTTTTCCCCACATTTTGGAACTCTATCTTTTCGATGGTTACCACATCGGGCACCGGGTCTACCTTTTTAAACGTGAAGGTAACCTTGGTCAGCGTGTGGTAGAAATGTATGCTCACCCCTTCGCTCCATGCAGGTTCCGATATAGCAGCCAGCACATCAACATGGTTGGCGGCATCGGTGTTTGCCGTATAATTCAGCACCATTTGCCCAGGATTGGAGAAGTTCGCAGTGGGTGCACCGGTTCCACTGTAGGGATACCACGAGAAAAACTTCATACTGGCACCCAGCAGTGCCGGCCAGTATTGTTCGGGCGATATGGTTGCCGTGAGGTCGGGATTCACCACGGCACTTGCATTGAAGTATTGTTCCGGAGTGGATGAGGCAGGCGTCAAAGAGGCAAAAAAGCCGAATGTCTCCCCTTTCAGATCGGTATTTGAAGAAATAACCGTACCACGGGTTCCGGCATTTCCACCTTCTCCGATACGTTGCACGACAATCAACTTCCCACATGGCATCATCTCTTCGCCGATACACGAAAAGAGAATGAACGGAAGGATAGCCGCCATTACAGTCATCTTGATAGTATTTCTAAACTTTATCATCGTAATTTCTTTTCCGACATAAACAAAACATCCAGTGAAATGTATTATAAATCCATATTCAAATCGATGTTTTTTACTTCACCCCAGTCTTCCACCGTTATCGTCAATATCTGAATACCGATTTTCCCTACCCGGGCCGTTATCTGATACACATTATTCCTCCGTATTTCCGTAAAAGGTTGTGCTACCGGGGTCCCTTTATCATCAACTTTTGTTATTGTCTCTATCACCTTCCCAGTTACCCGGTAACATCCGGAGGTCCCTTCAGGATGTTGGTCATGCTGACGGCCAACCGGTCGGAATAGTCCGGTCTGAACGTGCGCTCGGCAACATAGAACGAACTGAGCAGTTTCCGGTTCTTAGCTCCGGTAGCAGACGAATATGCCCACATTTCCGAGGTTGCCGCTGTCCAGGTTCCCGTTAATAAATCGCTTTGTGATACGTTACCCTTCACTTTTCCATAATTTTTCGAAGACTCAGTATTATCGCGCGTACCATTTGCCTCGTTTCCCATCACAAAATAACTGTCATGCGAGAGGTTATGCAAAGTGACACTGGTGCTACCGGCAGTATATCCGGTCATCGCTCCACCATCTATGGCTTCGAGAAATATATCTACTCGGGCCACGGCACGTTCGATAACCATTTCTACTTTTTGGGTTTCATCAGGTGCTATAGATATATCCCGAATCACTCCTGTCATGGGCATACCAGTCGTAGAAATTATCTGCCCGTCATTGTTCAGTATATCAGCAATATCATAGACCATATCTTGTAACGCCCAAAGACTGGCAATACCATTGAGTTTGCTCGTGAGACTCTGTGGTTCGTTGGCAATAACTACGACCAGAATATCATTGCTGGAAGTCACTTCGAGAAGCTGCGCATCTATATTGGTAGCTGTTCCCGGAGTACTCAACAGGATGTGCTTATTCACATCCAACCTCACACCACTGGGCGTGCTGCCGAATACGATAAACCGCATGGAGTTTATCTCCTCCTGTTGATCCACCTCACTGTTGTTCACCAAGTTGATGCTAAGTTGTGCCCGGGTAAGGGCAGGCAACTCGTCAGTCGCATCTCTGCTGCATGAGAACAAAAGGATTGTGGATACCAGACAAATAATATGTAATAGTCTTTTTCTCATTCTTAAATTTCAATCCCATGAAGCCAGTAAATCCAAGTGCCTACCACAAGTCCGATCTGGATAAATTCTCCTCCTCCGGACTTCTCGGTGACAGTGAATATCAGATTCCATTCGCTCTGGCGGTCAAGGTATTCCTGGAAAGGAAGTTCTGTTCCGTCATGACGGGAAGTCGGTCGGGCAATACTCAGTAACTTCATCAGGTCGTAGCTCCATATTTTGGTTCCGGTATCCGCATTTTTTATAATGAACTGGTAATCCCATCCATCCCTGTTGAACAGGCGCATGGTGTTGAGACGTGCGGATACAAACACGTCGGAAGTTTCTCCCTGACCTGTATAATGAGGCACGTAATGAACCGGTCCTTGGTGTGTAGGTTCGTTCTCCCAAGAATAGGTTGCACTTTCCGGTGCCTGAATTTCAAATGTATATTGTGTTCCGTTCTTTTGGCCTTCTCCATACTTCATCAATGCGATATTGAACCGATTGGTGTTGCGTATCAGATTCACCCGGTAAACCTTGTGGTCGGTATTGGATGGCAAATGGTCCACCTCCACCACACCGCTAAAATAGAGATGCTGGAACTCGAAGTCTACAATATCCGATGCACGCTTCAGGGCTACAGTTAGTTGTCGGAGGGTTGTTGTTCCCGGAACCAATTCACGCCCGGTATTGTCCAAAGCATGGAAGTTGTCGGACAAACTACCAACGGTCAACACTTTGTAGTTTCCGAAATCGAGTTCATTGGTCAACGACATACGGTTGCCGCCAATCAGTGCGGTAGCCTCGGCTCTTTTGGAAAAGAGCAGTTTGTCATCGCTACCGAACACGAATACGTCCACCGATTTCACCTGTGGGTTGAATGCGTCCGCATATTCCATATTATAGTCGAATGCAAATTCCAGCCAAAGTTCACACCGGGGCAAGTCTTCGCGTATAGTGTCACACGAGGCCATACACAGCATCGAGGCGATGATAAGGAACAGCTTAGTTTTTCCGAACATATCTTTTCTCTTTTTAGGGGGCAGCGTTGTTCAACTGCCGTTTATATTGTCAGAGGAGATGTTTAATGACCTCCGGTTACTTTCACTTTTAGGGGCGCTTCTCTATTCATACTATTTAGAGTGCGCAAGGGGGTTCAGTGCTGTTTTTGGGAAGCCTGTCACCGGCTCGTTTTTCACTCTTATCGGCGGCCAGTACCACACAAAATGTTCTATAAAGAAAAAGACAGGGCAGGCAGTCCGCACTACCCTGTTCTTTTTATAAAAAAGTATATTAAATTTCAAAATTGGTTTGCCAGTATACCCACGGAGCAACTTTAATCTCGAAGTGGAGGTAAGCCCCCAGCTTGTCGATGTCTTCTTCCTCCTCCGGATCTTCAGGACCATCACCAGGATACCACGGTGTACCGTTTCCATTTACTTTCGTCAATGTCAACGTGTAGTAGTTATTACGCACTACACCATATTTTCCATACTCCATATGATCGTTAGCTGCGTTATCATGACGAATCTCATAGTAGTAATAGTTGAGACTATTCTGGTACCAGTAGATACAGCCATCTTCTTTAGTCAATTCACCACCGTTTGCACTAATATTGTCAAGAATATCTTGAGTAAGAGCTGCAAAGCTACCCGGATCATTACTGCCAAGTGCTGTTTTTACCTGTGTATAGAACTTATCGCATGCATTCACCAGGAGTTTCTCCAAAGCGGTTCTAGCATCTTCATTTTTGGCAGCAGCAGGTGTGTAAGCATCCTTCAATTTAGTAAAGTTCTTAAAGTTTATAGAGTTAGTACCATTGGAAAGGCGATACCAGTCATCACCTAAAGTAAAATCGGCATCATCCTTCCAAGGTGCATACTTGCCTTTAATCACCAAACGCGTGGCGGCACCAAATTTCTGATAGTCTTTAGCCATTGTATTTTCGATACAATATCTGTAATTCTCACCTGCAATCGAACTTTCACTAACCCAATCTACTTTAGGTTCACGACTTGCATCAAGTACATTCTTTATAATGCCTGTCAGGTATTCGGTGCCGCTGTTTTTGTAAAGTTCGGGTCAACCGTGTAGAAGTTACTCTTGTAGAACCCGGTAGTATGGGATGATCTTGTCTTTGTCTTCTGTGCAAAAGGAAATAACAAAGAGTTGTAATAATCAATAGTCCAGTTTCCGAACTCAAACTGACCAAGAGAACTACCAGTACCTTCTTCAAAAGGTCCGATTTCCAACACATTGAGCATAACTTCCAGTTTAGATGCAAGACGCTCTATATCCAGTTGAGCCGGTTTACTTTTTGCCGCATTTAAGGCTTCCTGTTCGGTTTTATAGTCACTGGCTTTAAAGATGTTGCCCGATACATCGAGTAAGCAGTCTGCCTTCCATGCATGGTTATTAGGATCTAAATCGCTATCATCATAGAAACCGGCATTAATCATTGCGCAACCATTGGCGTGCACCACCTCATCTACAAGATAAGAATTATTAGCTTCACCGCTCTTTGTAGTTACTGTTATCAGAGCGTTGATATCATTAAAAGTTGCACCATTCGCAATGTTATCCAGACGTGCCTGCAGCACAGTTCCCGGATTGGCAACCACAAGTAAATACTGGGTATCCGTACTTACCTTAACCGGAGTGTTCGGAGTAGTAATTCCAGCATTTGTTCCAAATTCAGTTGTTCCCAGCACAGTAGCATACTTAAGTGCATCTGCGTCTTTGACTACTACTTTACTTGCGTTAAACGTAATCACATACAGTTCTTTAATTGCACTTTCTTCCGGCAAAGACGGTTGCTCGCCAGAGGCACGTGTTCCCGATGTTTTAGGATTAGTCAGACTGATTGACACATAAGCTACATCATAACCTTTTGTCACCCCGCCATCAGAATCATCATCGAGATCATTTGAACAACTTGCCAATGCCGCAATGGCCAGCAACGACACTAAAATTGATTTAATCTTTAGCATAATACAAACATTTTATTAGAAATTAATAGATATATTTATTCTCTTTGTTACAGCATCAGTTAGTGCTGTTTTATTTATTACTGATTTTATTTATTCTTCTTCTCTATTTCGGCCGCATTAGCCTTCTTTTTAGCTAATTCTTCCAGATTTTCCTTGGCTACACCCAGCCCTGACTGCGCTGCAACCTTCAAATACTTCTCCGACGATTCATAATCTCCTTTCATTAATGATAATACTCCCATTGTATTGTTATATTCAGATAGGCAGTCATCCGGCTTCACTCTTTCCAGATAGCGTTCCGCAGAAATCAGGTCATTGCGTGAAAGGGCTGCGGTAGCCGCATTCATAGCAGCAACCTCACTTTCCGGATAAAGGCGGACTGCTGTCTCAAAAACATCGATAAACTCCTGTGAACCCTTCGGATAGGTATTAGCCACCATAAACATCTCGTTCAAACTCAGATTTTGCGGACGTTTCTTTATCACTTCCTTCGCCTCTTCCAAATTGAAGTTCCTAATATCATAACTCACTTTACAGATCGCTACGCGCAGACTTGGAAATAATTCCTTCAACATAAGCCGATAGGGCACACCACCACGAAGCTGCATCAACTTCGTTTCCCTTCCTTTTTCAATAGGAACATTCGTGATGATATCCAAAACCTCTTCTTTATAATCCATCTCAAACGTATCCAGTGCCTTCACCAATCCATCCCAGTTTTCACCACCGAACATGATATAGTATTGATTACGCGGGAAATCATACCGGGCAGCCAGATAGTTGCGCAATGCCATAGCACGCCCTTCGGATAAACGTTTGTTTGCAGCCAACGTTCCTTCGGGAGAAGCATAACCTATGATATCCAGACGCTTCACATTTATATTGGCATCAGACTTCAAGTCATCAATCATCGCACGGATTTTTGCCAATTCCTGAGGATTGTTCATGTATTCAGGACGAATATCCACCTTGTTCACCTCAAAGTCCAGAAAACATTCCGCCTGTATATCACGACTCTTTATCTCCTCTACTTTAGGCTCCACGTACGAAAGATGAGGAGTCACCACATACGGCACCAGCATACGTTCGAGCGTAACCTTATCAAAAGTATGCTCCACATTCATCAGCGCGCTTTCGCCACAACCACACTCATCGCGCTGCACATTCAATCCGGCATCTGCCATCCAAGGCTCATACGGCAATGTATATCTGCAACGGATAACCCCACTTTTCTTCTTCTGATTTTTCTCTATCAGATAAGGTGCCTTATAATTTTTCTTCGCTTTAGCACTCATCACTGCCAGTCTGCGTTCATAAACCAGATACTCGTTCTTTCCTTTGATGGAAACCCGTGGAAGCTCGTAAGTAGTGGTAGGAGAAACTAACTGCGGGATAAGG
>VOFG01000277.1_pt1 | contig 98001 bp, 124 predicted proteins | sample 5384171 | NCBI WGS metagenome assembly VOFG01 (sample SAMN12384726, study PRJNA508395) | human gut metagenome | isolation source: healthy gut F | host: Homo sapiens
AGCCGACGCTGACGGGCACGAAGCTGTCTGCCAGACCGACGTTTTCCGATGCGGGAGGCGCGGAGGTGAAGATCTTATACAGAAGCGAGCGCAGGAAGAACGCGATCAGGCCGATGGGCACGGCTGCGTTATAAAGGTCGTAGCCCTTGTGCATCTGCGGGCTGTGCGGCAGGACGGCAGGGAAGAGGAAGCCGATAAAAACGCCGACAGCCAGCGCAAGAACGATGCCGAGGCCCGTAAAGCCGTGCCACGCCTCGCCGGGATAGCGGAAGAGCATTTCCGTGATGAGCGGGGCAAGACCCGTGGAGAACAGGAAGGCATTCGCCATCGCGCCGGGCTTTTTCTTCATGGCAAGACAATAGAGCAGAACGCCTGCGAACGAGAACCAGATGTTGAGGATTGTCGTGCCCCAAAAGCAGAAGCCCGCCGTCAGGAAAAACGCGAGGACGGACACGCCGTCCGGCTTGCTGCCGGGCAGGCAGTAAATCCCGAGACACACGGCGCAGACCAGCGCGGCATTCAAAAACGTTCCGCCGAAGCCGCCGTAGCTGCTGTCAAAGTAACTCTTGACGGTCTGACCAGACTGCGTACAGATGCGGCCAAGGCCCGCAAAAATGTCGGAGGCCGACTCGTGGTACAAAGCAGCACTGATGACCGCGGCCAGCAGGCACAGCAGCGTGAACCCAGCAAACAGCCAGCGGATGGCGGTCTGCGGAGTCTTGAATTTTTCTTTCATACTTCCACTCTCCCTTCGAAAAACTGCCGCCGGAAAGACCGGCGGCAGCGCGGTAAAACGGTTTACAGCGTGCGCTCGGCAGCCTCGACCACATGGCCGATGAGCACGGACGTCGTGACGGAGCCGACACCGCCAGGAACCGGCGTGATCGCGCCGACAATGGGCTCGACCTCGGAGAACACGGCATCGCCCGCGATAGCGCCCTTGCCGCCCTTGGCGTTGATCTTCTCGGGGTCCCAGTTGATGGACACGTCGATAACGATCTGGCCTTCGGAGACGTAGTCCTTCGTCAGCTGTTCAGCACGCCCGCCGCGGAGACCAGAATGTCCGCCTTGCGGGCGATACCGGCTACGTCCACGGTCTTGGTGTGGCAGACGGTGACGGTGGCGTTCTTGGCCATCAGCATCATGGCCGCGGGCTTGCCGACGACGAGAGAGCGACCGATGACGACGGCGTTCTTGCCCTTGCAGTCGATGCCGTAGTAATCGAGGATCTCCATGCACGCCTGCGGCGTGCAGGGCGCAAAGCCCAGCTTCTTGCCGGTGAACACGCCGGCGTTGGACAGATCGGTCATGCAGTCGACGTCCTTGGCGGCGGCCAGATGGTTGCAGATCTCATCCTGATCCGCCTTGAGGTGCTTCGGCAGCGGCCGGAACATCAGGCAGCCGTGGATGGAATCGTCGGCGTTGATGGCTTCGATCTGCGCGATCAGCGCTTCCTTGGTCACGTCCTCGGGCAGGACGAACTTCTGGACCTCCACGCCGATCAGCTCCGCTCTCGCAGTTGCGCCCTTTTCATAGGACAGGTCGGAGGGATTCTCGCCGCAGCGGACGATCGCAAGCTTCGGGGTGACGCCCTTTTCTTTCAGAGCCGCGACACGCGCCTGAAGCTTTTCGTTCATCGCAGCGGTAACTTCCTTGCCAAGCAGTAACTTTGCCATAGTTCTCTCTCCTTCTTATTTAAAGAAACCGGCCTTGACGGTCTCGAAGATCTCATCCGCCAGCTTGCCGTATTTGTCCAGCATACCAAGGCATTTGCGTTCATTTCTTCTGCGACCTCCCGGTTCTGGAGCGTCTTGGTGTTGATGAAGACGTTGAGGGAAGCCGCCTGCAAGCGGACTTCACGATGGCCAGCGCCGCAGCCCGCGTCGGAGACGGCCAGTCGGGAGCCTTTGGCGGCGAAGACGGAGATCGCCTCAATGGATTCGCAGCACAGTTCCATGATGTGCATTGGAACCTGGCAGGCCGTGATCGTAGCCTTTTCCATGATCTCGGGGCGGCTGGGGATCGTCCTTGGGGATGCCGTAGGCCTTGGACAGGGGGATGAAGCCCTCTGCGTCGGCGGGGACCTGATCAAGCAGCTCGTCCTGCAGCTGGTCGCACTTGGCCTTCAGGGCGAGGATCTCTTCCTCAACGTCCGCATACTTCTTCTTGCCGACGGTGAGAGAGCCCACCATGTTGCCCAGCGCCGTGCCGAGCGCAGCCACCAGCGCGGATGCGCCGCCGCCGCCGGGGGCGGGCTCGCTCGAGGCGAGCACCGTGACGAATTCACGGCAGGATCTTGTCGTATAATCCATGATAACTCCTTATTTTCAGCAAGGCAGGCGGCGGATGTCCGCCGCCTGCCGGGTGTCGTGGTGTTTCGAGCATAAGTCTGACTTCCAAATCAGAACAGACCGGAAACCTTGCCGGTCTCGGTGTCGACGTCGACGCGGCGATAGGCGGGGTTGGCTGCCGTACCGGGCATCATGGAGATGGTGCCAGCCATCGGGCAGAGGAACTTCGCGCCGCCATACTCCAGAATGTCGCGGATGGCGAGCCGCCAGCCGGTGGGATCGCCCTTCTTCGTGGGGTCGTCGGACAGGGACAGATGGGTCTTGACCATCATCGTGCAGTAATCCTTGTACTTCGGGTCAGACTCGAAGCGCTCTGCCTTCTGCACAGCCAGAGGCGCCCAGTCGACGCCGTCTGCACCGTAGACTTCCTTCGCGATCAGCTCGACGCGCTGACGCAGCGGCATCTCGAGATCGTACAGGAACTTGATGTTGACCGGCTCTTCGCAGGCCTCGACAACGGTCTGGGCCAGCTCGATTGCGCCTTCGCCGCCGAAGCGCCAGTGGTTGGACTCGGCGCAGCGGACACCGTGCTCCTTGCAGAGCTTCTTCAGCAGAGCGATCTCCGCGTCGGTGTCGGTGTAGAAGCGGTTGATGCAGACGACCGGGTTGATGCCGGACTTCTTGATGGTGTTGACATGGTGGAACAGGTTGCAGGTGCCCTTTTCCAGGAGCTCGAGGTTCTCCTCGGTGTACTCCTTGGCAAGGGGAGCGCCCGGGGTGACCTTCGGGCCGCCGCCGTGCATCTTGAGCGCGCGGACGGTTGCAACCAGAACAGAGACGTTCGGGGTCAGACCGGAAAGACGGGTCTTGACGTTCCAGAACTTCTCAAAGCCGATGTCGGCAGCGAAGCCGGACTCGGTGACATGATAATCGAACAGCTTGAGGGCCAGACGGTCGGCGATGACAGAGGACTGGCCGATGGCGATGTTGGCGAACGGGCCGGCGTGGACGAGGACCGGCTGATGTTCGACGGAATAGCACATGGTCGGGTTGATGGTGTTGCGCATCCATGCGGTCATGGCGCCTGCGACCTCGAGGTCCTCGCAGGTGACGGGGTCGCCGCTCTTGGAGTAGGCAACAACGATCTTGCCGATACGCTCACGCAGATCCTTCAGATCGCGGGCGACAGCGAGGATAGCCATCAGCTCGGAGCCGACGGCAATGCCGAACTTGGACTCCATCAGGTAGCCGTCCAGACGGCCGCCGAGGCCGATGATGATGTTGCGCAGGCCCTGCGCGCAGAAGTCCATGACCCAGCCCATCTCCATACGCTTGGGGTCGATATCCAGACGCTTCAGGCCCTTCTTGGCCAGCCACTCGTCGTTGTTGTTGCGCTCGTGCTGCATACGCGCGTTCAGAGCGACCATCGCCAGGTTGTGCGCGTTCATAATGTCGTTGATATCGCCGGTCAGACCCAGGGAGAACTCGGTCATCGGCATCAGCAGCGCGTTGCCGCCGCCGGCCGCAGTGCCCTTGACGTTCATCGTCGGGCCGCCGGAGGGCTGACGCAGCGCGCCGCCAACGTTCAGGCCCAGCTTGCCGAGGCCTTCGATCAGGCCCAGGGAGACGGTGGACTTGCCCTCGCCGAAGGGGGTCGGGGTGATGGCAGTAACTTCGATGAACTTGCCGTCGGGCTTATCCTTCAGACGCTTCATGACCTTGATGAAGTCGATCTTCGGGGTCGGAATCCTCGGCGGGCGCCTTTTCTGCTTCCGGCAAGCTCGGTCGCGCGGTAGTCCTCCGGGAACGTCACGGTGACGAGCACGTCGCTGCCGGCATGCGCGCCGACGAGCTGCGACTCGAAGCCGGGGATGAACATGCCGCTGCCGAGCGTGAGAACCTGCTCTTTGCCGTGCCGCCCTCAAACTGCTTGCCGTCGACAAAGCCCGCGTAGTCCAGAACCACGTCGTCTCCCATTTTGGCGGCGCGCTCGGTGACGGGAATCACGCGCGGCGTCTGCTGGCGGAGCCGGTCCATCTGGCGGTCCAGCTCATGCTCCGTGACCGTCAGCTTTTCAAAATTTGCCTTCAAACCCTTGTATACAAAGCTCATGATGTTTCCTCTCAGAAGTTATTTTTGATGCTGGAAATCAGAATATCGCCAGCCACCACGCGGTCTTCCGCAGAGAAGCCGGTTTCAAAGTTGTCGGAATACAGCACCTGGCTGCTGGGCGGGAACTCGTCGTCTCCGGCGTAGACCATGATCTGCATCCGGTAGCCCGGCAGGAGCTCAAACTCATATCCCGCGTCGCCGTGCTCGACGCTCGCGCCGCCCATCTTTTCACAGGCTTCGGCAAATTTGCCGACGCGGGTGCCGAAGGTGAACGCAGCTCTTGTCAAAACGCGTCCGGTATAGGGGCTGATGTAGAGCTCGCCCCACGGCATTTCGCGGAAGGTCTTGAAGCTCAGCCACGGCCCTGCCTTCTTACCCTCGAGAAGATAGCGAAGCATGAACGTCTGCGTGGGGATGTTCTTGAGTCCGAACGCCTTCGGGTTGTCTGCCGAGATGGTGTACTCGGGCCAGGTTATGACGTAGGCTTCTCCGAGAAGCGTCACGGTGAACGCGCCCTTTTCGAACGGCACGCCGCAGCGCAGCGCCGCCTCGTCGGGATCGAGCGCGCGGAACAGCGCCTCATAGTGCGCAAACGGGACTTCTTCCTTGTTGTTCTGGATGTCTTTATTCTTCAGCTCTGCCATCGTATCACTCCTGTACGCTCGACGGGAACAGCTCGCGGTTGGTGTGGGGCAGGAAACACGCTGCCACAAATTCGTCCATGTACCGCGGGTTCGTCGAAAGCTCCATATACGTCATGTTGGATGCAATCTCATGCACCTTTTCGTTTGCGCGTTCCGAGCGCACCATTGCGTAGGCGCCGGCAAGCGAGGTGTTGCCGAGGTAGGTAAACAGACTCCGGTCGATATCGGGCAGCATGCCGATGCGCACGGCGTTTTCCATGTTGATGCCCGAGCCGATGCCGCCCGCAACATAGACGTGCTCGAGAACCGAAACGTCCATATCAAGACTAGACAGCATAATATTGATGGCCGAGAAAATGGCGCCCTTTGCGCGGATGAACGAGTCGATGTCGACCTCGGTGATCGAAATTTCGCGGCCGGTCTCGCTCTCATCGGGTCTCGCCAAAATGTAGCGCCCCATGCCGTGCTCGTCGTGGGCGACTCTGCCGCCTTCGCGGACAAACTTGCCCTTCGAGGAAATGATCGAGGTCCGATAGAGCTCGGCAATCACGTCGATGATACCCGAGCCGCAGATGCCGACCGGCTTCTGACCTTCGTCTCCGACAATGGTGAGCTTCGGCTCCATGGAATCGCGGTCAATTTCGACCGCCTCAACTGCGCCGTCGGTTGCGCGCATGCCGCAGGAGATATCGCCGCCCTCAAATGCCGGACCGGCGGAGCACGCGCACGACATCATGAAGTCGCGGTTGCCGAAGACCAGCTCGCCGTTGGTGCCGAGGTCGATGAACAGCGAAAATTCATCCTTGTTCCAGATCAGGCTCGCGAACGTGCCGCGGTGATATCGCCGCCGACGTACGAGCCGATGTTGGGCGCAATGAGAACTTCGGCGTCGGGGTTTGCCACAAAGCCGAGGTCCTTGGCGACCATGCCGCGCCATTGGAAGAAGGTCGGGATATACGGCTCCATGCGCACGGGGTTGGCATCCACGCCGAGAAGCAGGTGGTTCATCGTCGTGTTGGACGCGACGCTGGCACGGAAAATCCGGTCTGCCGTAATGCCGGCGGATTTGCACATGACGGCGGTCAGGGGAACGAGTGTTTCCTTTAAAATCGCGTCCTGCAGGCGCTTGACGCCGCCGGGCTTCGACTGTTCGATGATGCGGTTAATCACGTCCGCGCCGTAGCGGATCTGGCCGTTACCAGAAGACGCCTTCGCGACGACCTCGCCGGTCTCGAGATTGAGAAGCACGCCCGTAACTGTCGTGGTGCCGATGTCGATCGCGCAGCCGATCATGGGGGCATCGAGTTTTCCGGTCACATCCATAACAGTCAGAACGCCCATGTCGAGCGTGCCTGCAATCTGCACCTTGAAATTCGCATCGCGGAGCGTCTTGGCAAGCTTTTTGACGGTATGGTAGGTGAGCTTGACTTCCGTGCAGCCGTCGAATGCGTCCTGCGCGGCAAGCGCCAGCCGCTCGGTGTCCGGCATGGTATCGTCCAGCGTGGGCTCCGAGAGCTCAAGAACCGCGGAAACGAAATCGCAGCTGATGTCTACGCCCGCCTCGCGGATGTCCTCCTGAAGCTTATTGAACGTCGCAACCTCTTCGCCAGTAGAAAGGTCGGCGGTCTTCATGCGGCTCTGGTAGGCAGACGCAATATCCGGCACCTGCACAACCACATCAGATGTGGGCTTGCTTGCGCAGCTCAAACGCCAGCCTGCGGCGTAATCTTCTTCCGAGATGTGGTGTGTGGGCGTGCTTTCAACGGTGCCCTCGAGAATTTTGACCCGGCACTTGCCGCACGAGCCGTTGCCGTTGCAGGGTGCGTCGATGGCGACGTTTGCAGCCTTCGCGGCGTCCAGAATGGTCGTGTTGGGCGTTGCGTCGACGATGACGGGCTTGCCGCCGTTTTCAAACTGGAAGGTAATCTGATACATCGGATGGAATCTCCTTTCGGTTAGGATCTGTTTCAAATCCATACGTCTGCAAGCACGAGTTTGCACACGTACAGTCTTTGAAATGTGGACATTTCAAACAGAATGTCCGCGTCACAAAAACACTTCGCAAAAAAGGGGAGGGCAAGAACCCTCCCCCCAGTTATTAAAAGTACCCGGCAGAATGTGGGACTGCTCTGCGGGCTGGATGCCCGCCAGACTCCGGCGGGAAAACCGGCGCTGTTACGCGGACATCCTCATTATATTACATCAAAGGCTCCATTGCAAGCACCGGATGGTTCTTTTCCTGAAGGAATTCATACAGCGCGTCGCAGTCGGTGCAGATGGTCTCGTCGGCGATCATATCGGTGAAGTTCTCGATGCCATAAAGCTCCTTGGCAGTCTTGTTGAGCTCGCCCACATCGTCCTTGAGCTCCTTCGGCATCCAGACGATACGCTCGATACCGCCCTCGGCGTGGATGAACTTCTTGGACGAAATGAAGTGACGGCCATGGCCCATGTAGCCCGGGGTCTGCACGCCGCCGCCGGTGCAGGAGGCAAGCTCGCCGAAGGTCATGCCGGCCGGCGTCATGCCCGCATATTCGCGGTTGACGACGATGAAGCCGTTGGACATCGGCTCGATGCCGGAGATGCACTCAAAGCAGCCGCAGGAGGTCATCGGGTCCTCCATGATGGAATAGAGCGTGACTTCTTCGACCGCGCCGTGCGTCGCATCCTTGATCGCATCGTTGACAGTCGTGTAGCGGCCCGTGCGCTCGTCGAGGCAGCCTTCTTTCATGATGGGCTGGGACGGACCGTTCGGGTTGAGCTCATAGGTCGCCTTCGCGTCCAGCCAGGAAACAGCGCCGCAGAGACCGAGCCGTTCAGGCGTGACGACGCAGCAGTGCGCCGGCGCGAACGACTGGCAGAGGATGCAGGTGAAGAAGCGGTCGACAGACTCGTCGGTCATGGAGGCAAGACGGTCGTCGCGCATGTTGTAGCGCGGCATCGCAACGTCATTGAGGAATGCGGTTGCCTTCACGGGGTCGGTGATCAGATGGACCTCACACTTGTCGACGACAGCTTCGAATTCGTCCGTGATCATATGGTACAGAACCTCGGCAAAGTGCGTCAGACGAAGTCCCTTGTCATAGGCGTCCTTGGAAATACGGATGCGGAACTGGTTTCTCTGACTGGTGTGCATAACACCTTCCATGTAGTTGAACCAGGCGTGGATCTTACGCTCGATGACGGACTCGAAGTCGGGCTGCATCTTCTTGCCTGCGACGTAGATGCAGGTTGCAAGCGCGTACTCGAGCTCGCCCGAGTCGATGTCGGGGCCGTCGATGACGATCTTGTGGTCCTCGACCTCGTCCATGGGCTTGGACAAAACGAGCTCGCAGGTGGTGTTCTTTGCGGACCAGAACTCGACCTTCATGTCGGACTTGCGGATAATTTCGCCTTCAAATGCGGCAGCAAACGCGACCGGAATCGGGAGCTCCTTGGACTTGATCTTGATTCCGCGCAGCTCGAGAGACTTCTTGACGGTCTCGTTGTGATCCAGACAGCTTTCCAGCGCGCCCGGAACCTGATTTTCGCCGAGGTCAATGTCGACCACGACCGGGAAGCCCAGCGCAATGGCGCCTGCGCCCGCGGAGACGACGACATTGTCGATCGCGCCGAAGGTGTTGACGAAGGCGGGAACACGCTCTTTGGTGTAGGCAAGCAGTCCTGCAAGATCGCCCGGTTGTACGTTGCCGAAGATCAGCGCCGCGCGGATGGCGACAGTCACAACGTGGATAACTGCCGTCACGTCGTGCCCAAGCGGAATGACGCGGAGCTCAAGGCCCATCTTCACACCGGCGTCTGCGCACTGCTCGATCACATCGCCGATCAGGAAGGTCATAATGCCCTTCGACTGGTAGTCCTTGACGACCTTCGCCGCGTCTTCGCCGTTTTCGGCCTTGCCGAGCACAACAGCCACGCCGGGGATATCGCCCGTAACCAGCGGCACGCCGAGCGAGCGGATGATGGGATCGGGCACGAAGCCGATGCCGGGAACTCTTGCGCTTTCATAGCTCTCCTTGGGCTCGACAAACTTGAGGCCCTCGAGAATCTCTGCGCCGACTGCTGTCGCAAGACCGGCGTTCAGTGCCTGACCGAGGTCCTCCTGGTTGGTAATCAGGCTCTTGAGGACGCCCACACATGCAGGAAGATCGCCGAGCGTTTTGACCTTGACGCCGGTTGCCGCATAAATCGTGGGGAAGTAATAAGCAGTATCGGGGAACGCGAGTTCCTTGTCTGCGCCGTATTTGGCAATTGCGTCGTTGACCGCGCCCTCGGTCAGACCGGCGACGGCATTCGAGCCGCCATAAATCAGATCAGTTAATACGCTCATAAATACCCTCCTGAAAAATGATACCAAGATTTGTGCTGTTTGCCGTGAACCCAAAAACCAAAAAATTGTTCCGACCGGACGCTGCAATTCAACCAGGGATAAATGGAGCAGTTCCCTGCCATTGCTGGCAGGGAACCGCAGTATGAATGAGGAAACTTAGACGTCCAGATAGGAGTCGGAGTACAGCTCGTTGTTCTTGAAGATGTCGCAGGACTTGATGGTCTCCATCAGGCGCAGGTCGTTGGGGTTGACGATGGCAGAGGTCAGACCCTGCATCATCGCCATAGCAACCAGCGCGGAGTCCATGATCGGGCGAACGTTCTTCGGCGCGCCGTTGGAGTTATTGGACAGGCCGCCCGTGGACTTCAAGCCTTCGTCGGCGAACAGCTTGATGGCGTTCAGAACGTCCATCTGCTTATCCTGCATGCCCTTGACGACGAGGAACAGCGGGTCGAACCAGAGGTCGGTTGCTTCCATGCCCAGAGACAGACCACGCTCGAGCATATGATGGCAGTGCATCATGCGCTCTTCGTTGTCCTTTGCGATGCCGTCGGCGGAGCAGAGCGCAACGCAGATTGCGTCGTTTGCCGCCGCGAGGTCGATGTAGGAGATACGGGAGCCGGCATCAGCAGAGTTGACGATGGGCTTGCCGTTCGTACGGTTATAGACCTTAATACCGGCTTCGATTGCCCTCTTGTTGGCGGTATCGAGTGCCAGAGGCACGTTGTTGAAGTTCTCCTGCAGCAGCTTGACTGCCCAGGTCATGAGCTCCGGACCGTTGGACTCGGCCGGGCCGATGTTGACATCCAGATAGGTCGCGCCAGCCTTGATCTGCTGCGCGGCACGCTCGAGGATGGGATCGGGGTTGAACGTGGCCATGGCCTCGCGGATGACCGGGGAGATGCAGTGGATGCGTTCGCCGATGGTGACGAACTTCGGGGATTCCGGATCTCTCTGCTTGTAGTGTGCATCCAGATCGTCGCGGATCTTGATGGCGGGGATGGAGGCAGCGATCTTCTCGAAGTCCAGAGGTGCGTTGGCGTCGACAATCTTCTTGGCCTCGGCCGGCTTCTTGGAAGCGGCAGCAGCCTCTGCGGCAGCCTTGTATTCGCCGTCCTTGAGGTACTTGACGAGCTCAACAGCCTCGCGGGTACCGACAACGACGTTCCACTCAGGCAGTTTGTCCTGAATCTCGCCCTTCATGACGGCAACCTTGCCGGGGATGATGAGGGTGCGGTTGTTGATCTTGTTAGCCAGATCGAACTCGTCGAAGAACTTCTTGACGGAGGTCGAGGAGAACTTGCCGGCTGCCCACGCGGTCAGGACGGACATACCGGAAGCGTCGGTGATCAGCAGGTTGATCGGCACCTTGGAGCGCTCGAGCTCGCCGGAGACCAGGAAGTAGGTCAGCGCGAAGTCGACCGTCAGGGCGCAGGGGTCGTCGGGCGTGTTGCGCCGTTGATCGGATAGATGCCGGGGGCGACCTTCATGGGCTTCTGCGGGTCGGTGTAGATATTCTGGCGCAGACCGTACAGCGGCAGAGCCTCGGCGTAGCTCTTGCGCTCCATGACGATGATCGAGCCGTACTTCAGAACGAAGACGGAAGCAAGTGCGGTTTCCAGATGCTCGTTGTGGTCGCACAGAACGCCGAGATTGACCAGCGACGGATAACCGAAGGTACGGTCGTTGTCCTTGATGGCGGAGCGGCGGACGAGAACTGCGTTCGCGAAGGTCTCCTTGACGGTCTCGCCGGTAACGTCGAGAATCAGGTTCTTGTTGCCAGCCTTCTCCAAAGCGGCGACGGTGTCGTGCAGCTCGGAGAGGTCCGCGCCGTGTACGCCAAGCACGATACCTGCCGCGGTGGCGATCTCGTTCATAGCTGCGAAGTTATCCTTGTTGGCGCCGTTGAGGATGGGCTTGTTGTCCTTGATTGCCTCGACAGCTGCCTTTGCGGTGTCGACGTCCTTGGTGTCGATGATGACGGTACGGCCTTCGATGGCGGCTGCCTTCTTGCACAGCTCGACAAACTTTGCGCTGTCGCCTGCGTCGTGAACGAAGACGCACTCCACCATCTCACGCTCGCCGATGCGCTCGTAGTCAACCTTCTTGATGCCCTCGATGCGCTCTTCGATCTTCGCGTCGTCCATGCAGGTGCACAGCGTCGCCGCGAAAAGGTTGCGGTTGACGAGGGTCTTTTCGTGACGGAACAGGACGGTTTCGCCGCCGAGCTTGTGTTCGGCGATCTCAATGAGGGTCTTCATGGGAGGCGCAGTAGCTTCAGACAGAAGCGCGATCGCTTCCGGGGACATGTAGGGGCACTTTGGTGATTTCAATGCGAGCCCTGGGCGACCTTCATGCAGAAACGCCATACACGTGGGGCTGCCGCACTCCTTACAGTTCTTCTTGGGAGATAATTTGAAAATGTCAAGACCTTTAACTGCCATAGTAACTCATTCCTCCTTCTGCTTAGATCAGCGCGCGGATCATCGCGGCGATCGTCTTGATCGGCTTCCGGATGGCGCAGGATGACGGCGTCGGAGCCGCCTGCCAGGACAGCAGCCGCCGTGGTGATCTCCATTTCAACACCGCGCTCTTCCTGGTTGCCCCATTCTGGCATGTCGCTCTCGGGCATGATGGCTTCCTTCACGCCCCAGGTATCGGAGGATACAGGCGTCATGATGGGCATCTGGAGCATGGCATCGGCCTGCTTCAGAGCCGCGTCCTTGATGCGGTCGAGGGTGGATGCAACGTACTCGTAGCCGTAGCCCGCAGCAGCGGAGCCGATGTTCATGACGATGTTCTGCGCATTGACGCCCAGCTGGGTCATGACGGTGTTCAGCTGCTTGGCAAGGTTGATATCGACAGCGGATTCCGCGCCGACCTTCTGGCCGTATGCCAGACCGGCCGACGCGCCGACCGTCTTATAGTTTTCATCGCGCGCGGACAGGACGAGAATGTTCTTGCCGGCCAGAGCCTCTGCGATCTTGTTGAAAAGCTCGGTGTCCTTTTCGATGTTCTTGCAGCCCATGACGACAATCGGCATTGTGACGGCATCGGAAACGGCCTTTGCCAGAGCGACACACTCTTCTACGGACTTGTTCGCGCCGTTGGGATCGGCGCCTTCAAAGTGCAGGCACAGGAAATCTGCACCTTCCATCGTCTCGGCACGCTTCGCCATGTCGACGACGGTTTCGCAGCCGGCGTAGAACGCCTGCTCACCGGGCATCGTGTACTCGGACATACCGAAGTCGGTCAGCTCGACGCCGATCTTGGGTGCGTTCTTGATTTCTGCGTCAAACGTGTGGAACGGCAGGACATTCTGACCGCCGATCGCAGTTGCTTTTTCGCCAACACCCAGCACAACTTCATTGATGTGGGCATTGAAAGCCTGCTTCTTGGGAACGAAAGGCATAATGTTGAATCCCCCTATATCATAATTTTTCAGGCAGCGCCACGCGCCAGTATGTGGCGCTGCCAAAGCTTACAGATTTAAATCGCGCATGATCTGGTGCAGCGCCTGCTTGACCGGCGTGCTATCCGGCACCTGAGAGCTGGGCTTGCCGTCGCAGTCATACTCGTAGACCGTCTCGTCCTGCGGAAGCACGCCACTTTTCGATCTCTTCCTTCACGCCGGCGTTCAGCTCGCCCGTTCGGCGCGCGGTTGATGATCAGCTTCATGGTTCCGGGGTTGAGCTCGAGCTCGCGGATCATCTCCGCAATTCTGCCGACCGCCTGCACGCCCCGGCGCGAGCAGTCGGAAATGAGGAGCATGGTGTCTACGTGGGGAAGCGTGCCGCGGGAGATGTGCTCCAGACCCGCCTCGTTGTCGATGACCATGTATTTATAGTTTCCGGCATACTTGTCGATCTGGGCCTTGAGAACGCCGTTGACAAAGCAGTAGCAGCCCTTGCCCTGCGTTCTTCCCATGACGAGCATGTCGTAATCGTCTTCCTCGATGAGCGCGGAATTGAACTTCATCTCCGCGTAATCGGCCTTTGTCATGTTGGCGGGAACCGTGCCCTTCTGCTCGGCTCTTGCCATTTCCTCGCGGATATCTCCGAGCGTGGTTTCAACCTCCACGCCGAGCACCTCGTTGAGGTTGGAGTTTGCGTCCGCATCTACAACGAGGATGGGACCCTTTTTCTGCTTGCACAGATAATCGATGATCATGCCGCAGGTGGTCGTCTTGCCGACGCCGCCCTTACCGGCGACCGCGATGGTATGTGTTGCCATGTGGTACTGCTCCTTTGAAAGCGCCTTACGACTCCGGCAGACGGGACATCTGCCGGAGTGCGCGCGGATAATTTAGACGAGGTAGATAAGACCGGCTGCCTTCGCCGCACAGCTTTTCCATGCCGGCGTCGGTCTTCGGGGGGATCGCTCAAAAGAAAGTGTCGCTCGTTCTTCGTAGATTTCAGCAACGCTGTAGCCGCCTCCAGATGAAAATTGAATCTGGTCCGCGGAGCCCTTCCCCCGTAAATTCGATACAAAAGTATCGTAACACAAAGTTTCGGCAAAGACAAGCCCATTTTTGCAAAAATTGCATAAAAATATGTAAAAATGAGCTACCGATATATCAATTTTGATCTGGCTTTTTGCCGTTTTTCGGCTGGCGCGTGTCACAGCCGGGTGAACAGAAATTTCTGCGTCACGCCGCCGCTCTCCACAAATACCGTCAGATCGCCGCTTTCCTTTTCGTCGACCGTCAGCTCCACGTCTTTTCCCTTGACGAAATCGCGCAGCCAGCCGACCGGATCGTCGGTTTCAATCTCCTCAAAAAGATATCGCGCATCTGGTTGTTGGCGCACAGATTTTCGACCTCGCGCACAACCTCATAGCTCTGCATGCAGGTTCATCCTCCCCCGGGTGACGCGGGGAGCCGGGCGAAAGTACGCAGCTTCCGGGCGGCTCCCTTTTCGTATTATTTCTGTGTTTTGCGGATAATCGTCGTGTTGCCGACCAGGTCGACCGAGACGATCTCACCCTCGACCACGACCTGCCGGTCAAGAAGATCCGTCAGATAAACAAGACCGTCTTTGCAGTCGATGCGCTGGACGTTGCTCAGCACGAGGTTTTCGGGCTCTGCCTTATCCGTATAGACCATTGCAAGGCACATATTGAAATCCTCCTCAGCCGTTCATGGATGTGAGGACGGTGGAAAGGCGCAGGTTGCCCTTTTCGAAATCGCTCACAGCCAGCATGATCTGCTCGTAGGCCGTATTTTCGCCCAACTCCTGAAGCTGCTTTGCAAGCTGCGCGAGCTCGTTTGCATGGGCCGCATTGTGGCCCACCATGTACTTCATCAGCGCGATCAGCTCCTGCTTGGGGTCCGCGCATCCGGCGCAAGCGGCGCCAGGCGTGCTCGTCGCAGCCGTGGTCATGGGTGTGCGGATGATCGTGGTCGTGGGGATGGGTGTGTTCATGGGTATGCGTGCTCCCGTCGGCATGGGTATGCTCGTGGGTGTGCATGGTTTCATCGTGATGCATAATTCTGTCCCTTTCTGCGGCGCCCGGAAAAGGACGCCTGTCAATCAATTTTTATCGATTGCCTTCATTATACTAGGACCGGCGCGATTTGTAAAGAGTATGAAATCGGGAAAATAATCCCCCGGGGGGATAGAAACACAAATTTCCTGAAATTTTTTGCCGGTTTTGTGTGGAAGTGGCGAGCAAGATGTGGTATACTCGGAGAATCAAACAGGCTTAGAAGGATGATGCGCCATGGAACACGACCACGAATATCTGCACGAACACCACATTGCCCACCTGCACACGCCGCAGGACGTCCACACGCCCGAGCAGGCGCAGGAGCATGAGCATTTACACGAGCACACGCATCCCCATGACCACGACCATGCGCATGAGCCGGGCGCGCACGGGCATGTCCACGCGAACACAAAGGCGGTGATCAACCGGCTGGCGCGCGCCATCGGGCATCTGGAATCGGTCAAAAGATGGTCGAAGACGGGCGCGACTGCTCGGAGGTCCTGATTCAGATTGCGGCGGTCCGCTCGGCCATCAACAACATCGGCAAGGTCATTCTGCAGGACCACATTCAGCACTGCATCGTCGACGCGGTCGAGCAGGATGACAAACAGGCGCTTGACAGCCTCTGCCAGGCAATCGACAAGTTCATCAAATAGCGCCCCGCGGGCGCAGCACAAAAAGGAGCCGCATGCTGCGGCTCCTTTTTGTGCTGATTGCCGCTTGCATAATCATGCCGGATCGTATATAATTCGCGCAAAGCTATTTATTATAGTATAAACATACCGGGTGAGGCGAGGAATATGAAAGATTATCAGTTTGCATACGGAAAGGGCAGCGTGACGGTGCCGCTGGACGAGCGGTCGGTGCTTGCGGTGCTGCACGGAAACGAGGCGCCAGCGATGCAGGACATCCGCGCGGGGCTTGTTGAGAGTCTGGAAAACCCCATCGGAGCGAAGCCTCTGCGTGAGGAAATTCCGGCAGGTGCGCGCGTGGCGCTGGTTGTGAGCGACATGTCTCGGTTCTGGATGCGGCAGGATCTGGTCATTCCGCATCTGGTGGCGTATCTGCATATGGTGTGCGGCGTTTCGTATGAAAGGCTGACCATTGTCGTGGCAAACGGCACGCACATCGGCGGCAGCGAGCAGGAGCTGCGCACGCTGGTGACGCCCGAGGTCTTTGCGCGCGTGAAGGTCGAAAACCACGACTGCGAGGCAAAGAACCTTGTCTACCTCGGCACGACCGCGCACGATACGCCCGTGTGGATCAATCATACCGTCGCGGCAGCGGGATTTTGTGGTCTGCCTCGGCGCGTGTACCCATCATGTCATGGCAGGCTTCGGCGGCGGACGCAAGAGCATCCTTCCCGGGTGAGCGGCCTGCAGACGATTCGCCATAATCACGCCTACTCGCTCGACCCGGGCGCGCTGCGCTCGAATCCGAAGATCGGAAACGGTGTTCTGAAGGGAAATCCCCTGCACGAGGATATGTGCGAAGCGGCGGCGATGCTGCCGCATCTTTTCATGGTGAATCTCGTCATGAACGCGCAGATGCAGCTGTGCGCGATTTTCTCGGGGCACTATCTCAAATCCTGGGAAGAAGGCTGCAGACTCGTCAACAAAATTTATCAGGTGGATGTGCCGGAACAGGCGGACGTCATCGTCACCAGCTGCGGCGGATTTCCGAAGGACATTTCGCTCTATCAGGGCACAAAAACCGTCGATAACGTCGAGTCCGGCTTAAAGCCCGGCGGAACGCTCATTTTGATGCTCGAAGCGCCCGAGGGCGGCGGGCCCGTGGAATACTTCGGCTGGTGCCAAAATCTTCTCGACGGCACGATCGAAAAGCGCCTGCGCGAGGCCTTCACTGTCGCGGGCTATATCTTCTTCCAGAACTGCGAGCAGGCGCAGCGGCAGAAAATTCTTCTCTATTCCTCGATTCCGGACGAGCTCGTGCGCCCGATGGGCATGCGGTCGTTCTCCGATATGACGGAGCTTCTGAAGGAAGCAAAGCTCGACGGCAAATCCATCTATGTCATTCCCAATGGCGCAACCGTTGTTCCCCATGTGTGTTAAGGAGGTATCCGCATGAACATCCAGAATTACATCGCAAAGCGCTTTCAGCATGCCGGCTCCGGTTTGTCGCTCGACACCGAGGCGCTGGCAAAATACAACGATATCATCGATCTTTCCATCGGCGACACCGATTTTACCACTGACGAAGCCATCATTGAAAAGGCATACCTCGACGCGAAGGCGGGCCACACCCATTACGGAGACCCGAAGGGAGACCCGGAGCTGATTGCCGCTGTCTGCAAGGCATGGCAGGAGGACTTTTCGCAGGCGCTTACCCCCGACCATGTGCTCGTCACCGCGTCGAGCTGCCTCGGCATGGCGCTTGCGATGCTGACCATCTTAAATCCCGGCGATGAAGTCATCGTCTTCTCGCCGTACTTTGCCATGTACCGCAGCCAGATTGAGCTTGCGGGCGGCGTGTGCGTCGATGTTCCGACGTATGCGTCCGAGAATTACGCAATTTCCGAAGAGCGCCTGCGCGCGGCGATTACGCCCAAAACAAAGGCTATCATTTTCAATAACCCGACGAACCCCACCGGCATGGCATATGGGCGCGAGACGCTGGAGCTGCTGGCAAAGATCGCGCAGGAGTATGACCTGCTCGTCGCGGCGGACGAAATTTACACCACCTATATCTATGAGGGCGACTACATCCCGCTGCGCACGCTCCCCGGCATGCTGGACCGGACCATTACCCTCAACAGCTTCTCCAAGAACTTCCTCATGACCGGCTGGCGCGTGGGCGTGATCATCGCGGAGCCTGCGTTGCTGTGCGTCATGAATCAGGTCAACGGCGCGCTGATCTACTCCGCTCCGTCCATCTCGCAGAGAGCGGCAATTGCGGCGCTGGACAACCGGGCGCGCATCCGCGAGCGCTACATTGCCGCCTACCGCGAGCGTATTTTCTACTCGACCGAGCGGCTGGAAAAGCTCCCGTATTTGAGCCTTGTCGCGCCGAAGGGCACGTTCTATCTGTTCCCGGGCGTGGAGAAAACCGGGCTTTCGTCCGGCGAGTTCTGCAAGGCGCTGCTGGAGCGGGCGCACATCCTCGTCTCGCCCGGCGACGTGTTCGGCATTGCCGGCAAGCAGCACTTCCGCATTGCATGCACTGTGAATATCGACAAGCTCCGCGAGGCGTATGACCGCATGGAGGCGCTTTCCTTCTGAGAAAAGCCGCGTCCGGCAGACAGATTTGTGAATTATACGAAAAAATCCACAATTATTCACTGATATACAGTCGAATGTTGTATAACTTTGCATCTTTACAAAATTCAATTTTTCTGTATAATCATACACATAAATTACAACATGCTGCATGGACACCATGCACAGGAGGGTATTATGAAAAAGAATTCTCTGACCAAGCTGCTTGCGCTGACGCTTTGCGCAGTGCTGGCATTGAGCCTGTTTGCAGGCTGCGCCGCAAAGACCGAGGAAACTGCTCCCGCCGCTTCCGAGACCACCGAAGCTGCAGCGACCGAAACCACGGAAGCTGCCACCGAAGAAGCTGCTGCCGAGGAAACGACCGAGCAGCCCGCTGCCGAAGAAGCAACCGGTCTTCTCGCTGAGATCAAGGCGGGGCAAGCTGGTTGTCGGCACCGAAGCACAGTATGCACCGTATGAGTTCAAGGATCTCGACGCCAACTTCGCAGGCTGCGACATGTGGCTCGCCCAGCAGATCGCGGATTCGCTCGGCGTAGAGCTTGAGGTTGTCGACATGGCGTTCGACGGCATCATCCCCGCTGTCAAGTCCGGCCAGGTCGATATCGGCATTGCCGCGTTCACCAAGACCCCCGAGCGCGCCGAAGAGATCGACTTCTCGAACCTCTATGAGACCAGCGCGCAGCTGCTCATCGTCAAGACCGGCGACGCAGACAAGTATTCCACCAAGGAAGCTCTGGCCGGTCAGAAGGTCGGCGCGCAGAAGGGCACCATCCAGTCCCAGCTGATCCTCTCCGCTCTTCCCGACAGTGAGCTCTTTGAGCTTGAAAAGTATCCGGCACTGGCGCTCGAGACGCAGAACGGCAACATTGCAGGCTTTGTCGTTGACCAAGCGGTCGGCGAGGCTCTGGTCGCAACCAGCGACGGCAAGCTCGAGGTCTCCAACTTCGAATTCACCGCAGAAGAGGCTTCCTTCGGTAAGGCAGCCGTCATTGCCAAGGGCAACGAGGACTTTGTTGCCGCTGTCAACGAGGTCGTCGACAAGGTCACCGCCGACGGCAGCTATCAGGCAGCCTACGACGAGGCAGTCGAGTTTGCTGCAAGTCAGCTTCGGACTGTAAGCTGAAAAAGCTCCTGCTTGACAAACCCGAATCACTATCGTATTTTAACTGTAGCTTTTCTACAAGGCTTCGCTGCCGGCGCGGCGAAGCCTTGAAGCCTGTCCTGCGCAGCTGCACGGCGGGGTATATATTATAGAAGGAGGCTCCCATGACTTTTTTTGAAACGATAGGAAAAATCATCGAGCGCTATTCCAGCTTCTTCGCGCAGGGCGTTGTGAACACCCTGATCATTGCGGCATTCTCCGTCCTGCTCGGCACGATCCTGGGCACGCTGATGGCGACCATGCGCATGGGAAAAATCCTGCCGTTAAAGTGGCTGGCGGTGGCGTACATCGAGTTCATCCGCGGTACGCCGCTGATGGTGCAGCTGATGTTCATCTTCTACGGTCTTCCCATGATCGGCGTGAAAATCCCCGATATTTCCTGGATTCCCAACTTTTCGCGCTTTGCCGCCGGCATTGTCGCCATGAGCATGAACAGCTGCGCCTACGTGGCGGAGATCATCCGCTCCGGTATTCAGGCGGTCGACTACGGTCAGACCGAGGCTGCACGCAGCGTGGGCTTCTCGTCCGGCGAGGCGATGCGCCTTGTCGTTCTGCCGCAGGCAATCAAGAATATCCTTCCAGCGCTCGGCAACGAATTTGTGACGGTCATCAAGGAATCCTCCATTGTCTCCGTCATCGGCATTGCCGACCTCATGTTCCGCACGAACGACGTCATCGCGCTCAGCTACAAGAGCCTCGAGTGCCTCGCCGTCGCGGCGCTCATCTACTTCGTTCTGACCTTCATCAGCAGCCGCATCGTATCGCTCGCAGAAAGGAAGCTGTCGCATGGAAAATAAACAGACTATGATCGAGGTTCAGGACCTCTGCAAGAGCTTCCACAAGCTCGAGGTTCTGAAGGATATCAGCACGACGTTCTACAAAAACGAGGTTGTCTCCATCATCGGCCCCTCCGGCGGCGGCAAATCGACATTTCTGCGCTGCCTGAATTTGCTTGAAAAGCCGACCTCCGGACATATCGTCTTTGACGGCGTCGACATCTGCGACCGCCATCAGAACAAGAATATCGACCTGCACCGGCAGAAGATGGGCATGGTGTTCCAGCAGTTCAATTTATTTAATAACATGGACGTGATGCGGAACCTCACCGTCGCTCCGATGCGCATTAAAAAGATGCCGAAGGAGCAGGCGGAGGAGAAGGCGGTGGAGCTTTTGCGCAAGGTCGGGCTTGCCGACCGAGCCGAGGCATATCCCAGCCAGCTGTCCGGTGGACAGAAGCAGAGAATCGCGATTGTGCGTTCCCTCATGATGGACCCCGAGGTCATGCTCTTTGACGAGCCGACCAGCGCCCTCGACCCCGAGATGATCGGCGAGGTACTCGACGTGATGAAGGACCTTGCCGCCGACGGCATGACGATGATCGTCGTGACGCACGAGATGCGCTTCGCACGCGAGGTCGCGGCGCGGACCATCTTCCTTGCCGACGGCAAAATCGAGGAGGACAAGCCCTCGCACGAGCTGTTTGACAACCCCGAAAGCCCGCGTCTGGTCACGTTCCTGCAAAGGTCCTTTGATTGCACAAACTATGCGCCGCATCCGTCATTTTCTTTTGATGGATGCGGCTTTTTTTTCGTTAAAATACTGTGAAAACAACACCTTCCCACTTGACGAAACATCTGATTTGTGTTATCTTATGCATGAAAAATGATATGGGCAGCAGACCGGAAAACGGTGCTGCCCGGGTCGGATGACAGTTCCGGGAGAGTCCGCAGGCGCGGCGCCGAAGGGGAATCGCAAAAGCTCTCAGGCAGAAGGACCGGAACTCGACGACACTCTGCAAAGTGCGAATGCTCGCACGCCGACGGTGCAACCGGAACCCGGGAATCTCTCAGGCAGATTACAGAGGCGCAAAACTTCAATCGAAGTTTTGCGCCTTTTTGATGCCCATTTTCTGTAAACCGCGCGGAGGGCAGGCGAGACCTGCCGCCGCTTCGTAATATGACGTGGAGGAATCAATGATGGAAAAAGAAAACCCCTTTGTACGAATCGCACGTCGCCCTTGGCGCGAAGATGGTAGAGTTTGGCGGCTTCCTGATGCCCGTGCAGTACCCGACGGGCATTCTGGCCGAGCACATGGCCGTTCGCGAGAAGGCCGGCCTTTTTGACGTGTCGCACATGGGAGAGATCGTCTTCCACGGTGAGGACGCTCTTGCAAACATCCAGCACCTCGTCACCACCGACATCTCCAAAATGCATAACGGCGACATGCGCTACGGCATGTTCTGCAACGACGAAGGCGGCGTGGTCGATGATCTGATCGTCTACCGCATGGAAGCCGACGACTACCTCATCGTCGTCAACGCCGGCAACCGCGACAAGGACGCGGCATGGGTGGAGGCGCATCTGTCCGGCCACCCCGGCTATCATGACGCGGGCAACGAGTTCGGGCGGATCGCGGTGCAGGGTCCGGTGTCGAAGGAAATCCTTCTGAAGCTCTGCGACGAGGCGGAGCTTCCTGTCAAGTACTATTCGTTCACGAAGGCGGTTCTTACCTGGAACGGCCGCAGCGCGGAAACCTATGTCTCCCGCTCGGGCTACACGGGCTCTTTTGGCTACGAAATTCTCTGCAAGGCAGAAGACACCGTCTGGCTGTGGGATACGCTTCTGGACGCGGGCAAGGACTTCGGACTCATCCCCTGCGGTCTCGGCGCGCGCGATACGCTGCGTCTGGAAGCGGCCATGCCGCTCTACGGACACGAACTGACCGACGATATTACCCCCAAGATGGCGGGCCTTCCCTGCAAGCTCGACGGCAAGAACTTCATCGGCCATGACGCGCTCGTGAAGCTCGGTGCGCCCGAGGTCAAGCGCGTGGGCCTCAAGGGCGTTGGACGCGGCATCGTGCGCGAGCACTGCGACCTCTACTCCGCTCCGGACGGCGAGAAGATCGGCTGGACCTCCTCTGGCACGTTCGCGCCGTATCTCGGCTGCTGTGTCGCGATGGGTTATGTGCCGGTCGAAGACGCCGAGATCGGTAAGCATGTCTATGCCGACGTGCGCGGTCGCAAGATCGCGATGGCGATCGTTCCGACCCCGTTCTCTAAGCGCTGAGCTGGTGAATTTTGAGGATCTTGACGTGTTTTGTTGATATCCAACAAATCTTAATATTTATTTTTGTTTATTTCGTATATTTTCTGTCTTGCGTTTTTCCTGCGGATGGCGTATACTGCCCGCAGAGTGAAAAAAGAAATCAACCAAAACATACATGGGAGGTTATGTTATGAAACTGCAGAACATTCACGAGGTAGAAGATTTCCGGAAGGTCATCCATCAGTGCAAGGACGACGTGTTCCTCAAGAGCCAGGAGGGCGATGTGTTTAACCTCAAGAGCGCCATGAGCGAGTATATCGCGCTCGGCAGATTGCTCAGCGAGCAGGGCGACAGCCTGGAGCTGTTTGCAAGCAGCCACGAAGACGAGGGTTTGCTGCTGTCCTTCCTCGCAAAGCTCGACGAGGAAAACGAAGCTTCCAAATAAATCGGTATCCCTCTTTCCGGGCTGCGTCCAAACGGCGCAGTCCGGTTTTTCATCATCATGCAGAAAGCGCCCCGGATAAGTCCGGGGCGCTTTGCCGTTATTCCAGAATCAGATAGTTTTCGTGAAGCTCCGTCACATAGCCGATCTGCGCTGCGTTCGGAATTTCTGCCTGCAGCGCCCGAAGGCACGCCTGCGCGTCGTTTTCGGCAACTGCGATCAGAAGCCCGCCGCTGGTCTGCGGATCGTAGAAAATGTCTTCGAGCGCGCGTGGAATCTCGCACTTTTTGAGGATACCGGACTTTGCATACGTGCGGTTGCGGTAGGCACCGGCGGGGATGAAGCCCATGTCGGCAAACTCGAGCGCCTCCATGTGAAACGGCACGCTGCGCGTGTCGATATGCAGGCTCATACCGCTGCCCTGCGCCATCTCGAAGCTGTGCCCCATGAGCGAAAAGCCCGTCACATCCGTGCAGCTGTGGACGGTAAAGCGGAGCATGATGTCCCGCGCGGTCTTGTTGAGCGTCGCCATCTGCTTGTAAATCGCGTGCATCGTCTCGGGCTTTACCAAATCCGCCTTTGCCGCCGTCGTGAGAATGCCCACGCCAAGAGGCTTCGTGAGAATCAGAACGTCCCCCGGCCTCGCGCCGGAATTGGTGAGCACCCTTTCAGGATGGACAAAGCCCGTCACGGCCAAGCCGTAAATTGGCTCCGCGCCGTGGATCGTATGACCGCCGGTGATGATGGCCCTGCCTCATAGGCCTTGTCATAGCCGCCGCGCAGAATTTCACGCACCGTCTTGTCGTCCATCGAGTCTGCCAGGCACATAATATTGAGCGCCAACTTCGGCTCGCCGCCCATCGCGTACACATCGCTCAGCGCGTTCGTCGCGGCGATCTGGCCGTACAGGAACGGATCGTCGACGATCGGCGGGAAAAAGTCCGTCGTCTGGACGATTGCCGTGTCGTCCGATACCACATACACGCTCGCGTCGTCGCTCTTATCGTAGCCGACGATGAGCCTCGGGTCCGTGTGCGTGCGGAAGCCGTCTAACATCTTGACGAGCGTTCCCGCGCCGACCTTTGCCCCGCAGCCCGCGCAAGAGGCGAGCTTTGTCAGTTTTACATCCGTTTCCATGCTCAAGCCTCCTCGCTGGCGTAGATGAACACATAGCCGCCGTCGCGCACCTCGGCAATCCGGTCGACCTCCTGCGCGCAAACGCCGGTGGGCGCGACGTAGCCGCCCTCGCAGCGCACGCAGGTTCCGCAGGAGCTGGAAAGCGTGCGCGGCACCGGCATGGTCTTTGCCGCGTAGCCCGCCTGCTCGCAGAGCTTTTTATAGCGGATCGCGCCGAAATGGGAAAAGAACGTGGCAATGTAGGTCATGATTATTTTTTGAGAGACAGGGTGTACTCACCGCCGTTTTTCGCTGACGGTGACGCTGTAGCCCTCGTGCTCTGCGTAGCGGGTCACATTTTCCTTCGACGCGGCGTTATCGACCAGAACGGTATATTCCGCGTCCTTCTTTGCCATCATGGCCTTGCGGAGCATGATGACGGGCTCCGGGCAGGAATAGCCTTTGCATCCACAGTTGTCATTTTGCATTCTCCTTTTTGAACGTATTGACACCGGCAATCACCAGTGCGGCGACCAGACCGATGATGACCGCAACCTTGCCGTTTGCCGTCGGACCCTTGCCGGAGGAGGCAAGACCGAAGTTATGGCAGAAGGCCGCGCCGGCGAGAAGGCCGAAGATCGTCACAGCGCTGTCGCTGCTGCCCTCACCGGCCAGAACGAGCTGACGCAGCGGGCAGCCGCCCAGCAGCACGCAGGCAAAGCCCGTGAGCATCATGCCGAGGAAGTTCCAGAGGCCGTCCGTATGCGCCACGGGCTGATCGGCAAATCCAAGATGGAAGTAGCTGGTGCCGGTCGTCGAGGTGAGAATCAGGTTGCAGACAAGCGCGCCCACCAGAATCGCCGCAAAGCCGAGGATGAGCTTCGTCTCCTTGAAAAGAACGAGGTCCCGGATGCCGCCGACCATGCAAAGCCGCGTCCTCTGCGCCAGCGCGCCGACAACGAGACCTGCGAGCAGGCTGATGAGGATGGGCGCATGCAGCGCGCCGGGACCGGCGCCGGCTTCACTGAAGTGGATGAACGCGGGCGCCGCCAGCAGAAGCGCCAGAACCGCAAGCGTCAGGACGGGGAATACGCCGCCTTCCGTCTTTGTGAGCGCGTAGCTTCTTTTCAGGGAGTAGCCCCTGTTGAGGAAGAACACGCCGATTAAGATACCGCAGGCAAAGCCGGCGAAACCCAGCAGCGCGTTCAGATCGCCGCCCGCGAGTCTGAGAATCATGCGGAACGGGCAGCCGAGGAACATCAGGCAGCCGACCATCACAAACATGCCCAGCACAAAGCGCGTGACCGGCGCGCTTCCGCCGCGCGCGGAAAATTCTTTTTTCGCCAGCGCCATCAGGAAACTTCCCAACACCAGACCGATGATCTCCGGCCGGATATACTGGACCGCCTCTGCCGAGTGAAGCCCGAGCGCACCGGCGGTGTCGCGCAGGAAGCAGGCGATGCAGAAGCCCATGTTCTTGGGATTCCGAACAGCACCAGCAGCGACGCGATCACGCCGATGACGAGACCGGCGAAAATGATGTTGCGTTTTTCGTTTTTGAGCGTCATATCAATTCTCCTTTTCGTTGCTCTTTCACAAGAATAGCGACAGTGCAGGAAAAACCCGAATCCGGTTCGGGATCGTCCAACTGTATTCATTTTATGACATCTCCCACAGAATGTCCAATTGGCTTTTCGGATAACTGTTTTGGATTGATCGGATTTCCTGATAAATCTTCGTGATTGCCGAATAAGTGGAATTCCTGTTCGATCTATTTGCGCTTTCAATAAATGCGTGCTACAATCGAGCTATCTGAGGAGGGATTGCGATGCATCCGATCTATCTCGACAACGCCAGCACCAGCTTTCCGAAACCCGCATGCGTGCCGGAGGCCGTCTATCGGTATATGACCGCCTGCGGCAGCAATGTCTCGCGCGGGGGCTATCAGGCTGCCTACAGCGCAGAAGAGCTCGTCTTCGAGACGCGAGAGCGCGTCTGCACGCTGTTTCATGGCGAGGACGCGCGCTGCGTGGTCTTTACGCCGAACATCACAACGAGCCTCAACATGCTTCTCAAAGGATTTCTCCATCCGGGCGACCATGTGCTGGTGTCCGTCCATGGAGCACAACGCTGTCATGCGCCCGCTGCGGCAGCTGGAAGCTGCGGGTGTGACGTTTGACCGGGTTCCCTGCAATCCGGACGGGACACTCAGGCTTTCGGAGGCGGAAGCGCTTGTGCGGGAAAACACGAGGCTTTTTGTCTGCCTGCACGCAAGCAACGTCTGCGGAACGCTGCTGCCGGTCAAAGAGATCGGCACGTTCTGTATTCGCCATCAGCTCCGCTTCTTTTTCGACAGCGCGCAGACTGCGGGTGTTTTCCCGATCGACATGCAGGCGTGTCACATAGACGCTGTGGCGTTTACGGGGCACAAGGGGCTGCTCGGTCCGCAGGGGACGGGCGGCATCGTCCTGCGAGAAGATCTGGCGCAGGAGCTGACGCCTCTTCTCGCGGGCGGCACCGGCAGCCTCAGCCATACCGAATTCATGCCGGACTTCCTCCCCGACCGCTTCGAAGCCGGGACGATGAACCTTCCGGGGCTTGCGGGGCTTCACGCTGCGCTGGGCTTTCTGATGGAAACGGGGCTGGATACCATCCGCGCGCATGAGCTGGCGCTCACAAAGCGGTTTCTGGAACGAATCCAGCCCATGCAGGCGGACGGACGGCTCCAAATCCTCGGTCTGCCGGGCACAGAAAACCGGGCAGGCGTGGTGTCGGTTCAGACGACGGCGCGCGACTGCGCAGACATTGCGGCGGAGCTGGATAAAACGTTTGGCATCTCCACGCGCGTAGGGCTTCACTGCGCGCCTGCCGCGCACCAGACGCTCGGCACCTTCCCGACGGGGACGATTCGTTTTTCGTTTGGATTTTTCAACACCGAAGACGACGCGGACCGCGCTGCTGCCGCGCTCGACGCGCTGACAAAGGAGACTGCACATGGATTTTAAGCAGCTTCGTTCGTTTGTTACGGTTGCCGACTGCGGCAGCTTCACGCAGGCGGCTGTCCGGCTCTATACCTCGCAGCCCACCGTCAGTGCCCATATCCGCCAATTGGAGGACGAGCTGCACGAGACGCTCTTTCTGCGCACGACAAAGAGCCTTGCCATCACCGCGCGCGGGCGGGAGCTGTATGATTATGCGGTGCACGTGCTGGAACTGCAGGACCAGCTGCTCGATGCCTGGGCACAGGATGAGCATACCATCCGCCTCGGCGCGTCGACGATTCCGTCGGCATACATTCTGCCAGAGGTTCTGCCGCCGTTCCGCGCGCAGTATCCGGACGCGGTATTTTCCGTTTTGCAGTCGGACAGTGCAGGTGTTTTGCAGCAGCTTCGCACAGGACGCTTTGAGCTGGGCTTCGCGGGCGCGCAGGAGCAGTCGCCGGAGCTGGTTTTCCTGCCCTTTTTCCGCGACCGGATGGTGCTGATTACGCCCAATACGCCGCACTTTGCAAAGCTTCTGCAGGACGGCACGCCGGTGAGAAGCATTCTCGAACGAGAGCCTCTTTTGCTGCGCGAGGCGGGGAGCGGCAGCCAGAAGTGCGCCGACGCTTTTTTGGAGGAAGAGGGCTTGAGCCAGCGCACGCTGCATGTGGCAGCGCGGCTGGAGGACCAGCAGAGCATCAAAAACCTCGTCGCCGCGGGGCTCGGCGTTTCGATCATCTCCGGCAAGGCGGCGCAGGACGACTGCGCGTCCGGCAGGCTCCTTGCCTTCCCGCTGCCGGCAAACCGCGCGGGGCGGAGCTTATATCTCGTCTGGCGCAAAACGGCGCGCTGCGGCAGCAGACACTGGGGTTCATCGAATTTGTCCGAAATTTTTATACAGAGCAGCAGAACTGAAACAGAAAGCAAAGCCCGCAGGATTTTCCTGCGGGCTTATGATCTATGGTTGGGTGGGGGTTATGCGGCGATCGCGCCGATCAGGGCATCGAGCTGCGCTTTGCTGCAGGCGCTGTCCGGCTGGAAGCTGCTGCCCGAGACGGCGCCGATTTGCTTTGCCCAGAGCGCGGGCTGCGCATAGTAGCCGGCGGCGTCTGCATCCGCGAAGCCATCGCCGGAAACGCTCGGGAGAACCGGCAGCGCGGTAGGCGATTGCGGCAGCCTGCGCGCGGGTGCAGGTCGCGTCCGGGGCAAAGCTGCTGTCGCTGACACCGCGGACGATGCCGGCTTCTGCTGCCCAAAGGACGGCGTCATAGTAGTAAGCGCTTTCCGAAACATCCGCAAACGGGCCCGCGGAGGTCTTCGCCTTCGGAGAGCCGGAGCGCAGCCAGAGACTGTAGACTGCGTCGGCGCGCGTGAGCGCCTCGGAGCCATGCAGATAGGCAATCAGCTCCTGCGCGGTCTGCTGTGCCTTCTTTGCCATTGCCGCGCCGTTCTCGGTGGCAAGCTTGCGGGCGTTCGAAGACGACTGCAGCGCCTGCATGGAAACGAAATCGCTGTAGAATTCCTGCTGCAAGTCGTTCAGCTTCGCCTTGACATACTGCCGGTCCGCGTCGCTGACGAGCTTCGAGCCGTCGGCAGATTCAAAGTAGCGCACGTAGTCGTTGAGAATTTCAAAGCTCCAATAGTAGGATTTCTCCCAGCCCTCGGGCAGAATCCGGTAGCCGTCGGTCGTGGTGATCTCGCCGGTTTCGCGGTTGTAAGAGCGCTTGGAATAGGGGTAGAACAGACCGCCGGTCGGCTGCTCGGTGGTAAACTGCACGGTCGGCGTGCCTGCCTGGTAGCCCTCATACATGGAATCGATCAGCATCGGATAATACGGCACAAACACATTGCACGCCAGATCGCCGACTGCGACCCAGCCGACCGTTGCGTATTCGGCAGGGCGGTCTTTGAACATCTGGAAGATTTCAATCTCCTGATTGCCGGACTTTGCGATGGTGCTGAGCTTGTAGTAGTTCAGAATATCATCGACATCCAGCGTCCGGTCGGCGGAGATGTTCGTATAGAGCGGGACAATCGCGCCGGTCGTGTCAAGATTGGAAATCGTAAAAGCGGCTGTTGTCGGCGACCAGGGCGTCCGTGTCGTAGCTATAGGCGCTGTTGAGGTAGTTGAGACCTTCGACAAGCCGCTTGTCGGCAGAGTCGAGTCTTCCGGCGTAGCTGGCGCGATAGTCAATGACGTTTTCGGCTTCGTTTCCCGCGAACGTTCCGGCTGCCTTTGCCGTCTCGATGAGCTTCGGCGAGGCAATCACGTTTTCGGTATCGTCCAGATCGACGCTTCCGATGACCGCCATGTTGGGCTCCAGGAACAGCAGATCATCGTTCAGCCGGATTGCCGCATACTGCGTGCCGGAGCAGTTTTCAATGTACCAACTCTCGTTCTGATCGGTGATGAAAAGCCCTGCACCGTCGGCGCAGCCATAGGTGTCGTAGATGTTCAGAAGCAGCTTGAGCGCGTCTTTTGCCGACGCTGCCTCGCTGAGCAGGACCGTGGGAATGTCGCCCTCTTCAATGCCGGCGGGTTTGCCGTTTTCCTGCGCCCAACCGGCGTTGCGGTAGGGGTCGACGGACAGAACGGCGTCGTTTCCGGAGATCGTTTCCGTGGCGGAGACGGACACGCCCTTTTCATTTGTGCCGAACTCGGTATAGGAGGCATGCTGTGCATTTTCCTCGCCGCACTCGGGGCAGACGCCGTCGTAGACATTGTCGTTTTTGAAGTACGTGAAGCGGTAGCTGGGGTGGGACAGCTCATAGGTAAACGGTCCGTATTCCGGGCAGCCGCGGTAGGTGCCGCTGTAAGCGCCGGGCTCGCTGACGAACCAGAGCTTGTTCATGTCCGAGCCGTAGTCCTCACTGCGGGCGATAAAGCGCGCGTTTTCCTGTGTGAGATTTGCGCCCGCATAGATCGTGGTGCAGGCAGAGGCTGTGGTAAGCGCGGAGGTGATCACGCCCGCGGCGCAAAGCGACGCCGGCAAGTACCCGCTTCATGGTGAAATTCTTCATAGCTTCCTCCTTTTTCTTTTCGATGGGCAGCTTGTGCCGCCGGTATTCTGATACGCTAATGAACTGATACGCTAATTGTTTAGCTGACTAAATTATAGCACATCTCGCAAAAAAAGAAAGCCCGCAGTTCCGACAAAAAAGACGAAGGCGCATCTTGCACCTTCGTCAATTTCTCTAAATGTCTGCGCTAATCCACCATCACGCGCTCGACGCCTGTGCAGCGCCGGGTTTTGCTGTCGATCGTAAAGACCGCGCCGCAGAGCCTGCACGGTCCACCCGCTGGCTCATAGCGGGATTTCAGTTCGCCCCGGAACAGCGCGATGGACTGCTCGGGCTTGACCCCAGAACGGAAATCGCGGGACCCGTCATGCCGAGGTCGGTCTGATAGCCCGTGCCGTTCGGCAGAACCTGCTCGTCTGCGGTGGGGACATGCGTGTGCGTGCCCCAGAGGGCAGAGATTTTTCCGTCCAGATAGTAGCCCATCGCCAGCTTTTCGCTTGTGGCTTCGGCGTGGAAGTCGATCAGCACGGGAATGTCTCCCGATGTCGCGCAGAATTTTGTCAATCACGCGGAACGGATTGTCGGGACCAAAGTCCATGGAGCATCTGCCGATCAGATTGACGACCGCGACCGGTCCTGCCTTCGTCTCAAAAATGCCCCAGCCGCGACCGGGCAGGCTCGGCAGGAAGTTTGCCGGACGGAGGATGTAGCCGCACTCTTCCAGATACGGGAGAATTTCCCGCCGGTTCCAGGTGTGGTTTCCGAGCGTGATCACGTCCGCACCCGCGTCAAAGATCGCGTCCGCCTGCTGCGGCGTGATGCCGACGACATTGGCGTTTTCCCCGTTGACCACGCAGAAATCGACGCCGTAGAGCCGCTTGATTCCGCGCAGCTTCTGCTGCAAAAACCGAAGCCCCGGCGCGCCCACCACGTCGCCCACTGCCAACACACGAAATTCCATACCCATGCTCCACCTTTGAAATGATTTACCTGTATTATAGCATTCCGAAAACGATTTGCCTATGGTATACTGGAAAAAAAGAAAACCGTGCAACCGGGGGGAAATTTTCTCGTCTGGAAGAGTAGACAAACAGAAGGAGGGCGCTATGGAAGATTCCCAGATCATTGACCTGTATTGGGCAAGGCTGGAACAGGCGATACAGGAGACGGATACGAAGTACGGCGGCTACTGCCGTGCGATTGCCCACAATATTTTGAAGAGCATGGAAGACAGCGAGGAATGCGTGTCGGACACGTGGCTGCGCGCCTGGAACGCGATGCCGCCGCAGCGGCCTTCGGTTCTCTCGGCGTTTTTGGGACGCATCACGCGCAATCTCTCGCTCGACCGCTACAAAGCCGCGCGCGCGGAAAAACGCGGAGGAAGCAGCTTTCCGGCGGCGCTCGACGAGCTGTCGGAGTGCGTTCCGGCAGGCGGCAGCGTCGAGCAGACGATGGACGAGCGCGAGCTGGGGCAGGCAATTGACCGGTTTCTGCGCACGATTCCGGAAAAGCAGTGCAGTCTGTTTCTGCGCCGGTACTGGTATGCAGAGTCGATCTCGCAGATCGCAGAGCGCTACTCGCTGAAGGAGAACACCGTCAAATCCATTCTGTTTCGCACGCGCGAGCAGCTGCGCAAATTCTTGCAGAAGGAGGGCGTTGCCGTATGACAAGGCAGGACCGACAGGAAAAGCTCTTTCGCGCCATCGGTTATGTGGGAGACGATCTGATTCAGCGTGCCGATGCGCCTGCGCAGGCAGAGCGGAAGCAGCCGGCTGTGTGGATCAAATGGGCAGCGCTTGCCGCCTGCTGCGCGCTGGTGATCGGGCTTGCGGCGCGGCTTCCGATTTTCCAGGCAAAAAGCAGCGCGCCTGAGACGGCGACGATGACCATGGAAACGACAACGCAGGAAGCGCCCGCGGAGGAAGTGAAAGCCGAAGCGCCGGATATGACAGAGGAAGCTGCCGCTGAAGCGCCCGCCGAGGCGGAGGACAGCACAGCCGGTGCGCGCGAACCTGCGGCGACCGATACAGAAGGACAGAAGGACGGCGTCTCGGTGCAGCAGGCGCTGCTGCTGGATACGACGCTCGGTCCCGTGAAGCTCGGCATGCCGTCTGAGGACGTGCGCTCGATTCTGGGGCGCCCAAGGAAGGAAAGCGACGAGTTCTACGTCTGCACCGACAAGGGCGATTACCGCTATGTCACCTGGCGGTACAATTTCACAAATGACCCGAATTTTATCAGCGACGTGAAGCTCCGCTTTGCCGACGTGGGTGATGGCTTCGTCCTGGACGAAATCATGACGTTCGGCACGAGCGACTGGGCGCTGCCAAATGGTCTGAAAAACGGAAGCTCCGTGCAGCAGTTGTTAGAGGCGTACCCCGACGCGGAGCCCGGCATCAATGGCTACGATGGCGAAATCTTTGCCTATGGTGTGGAGGCGGGGCATGTCCGGCTGACCTTCCTTGTGGAAAACGACGTCATTACAAGCATTTCCCTCGGCACGTACTATGAAGCGCCCGGCTGGGTAGACGAAGCGCCTGCCGAAGAACCGGCATATTCGTTCGCGAGCAGCGACATGATCGTCTATCAGAAGGAAGAAGACGGCTGGCTTTCCTACCACATGCAGGGACAGGCGGCAAAAAAGCTCGAGGTCATTCTCGGCATCGAGGACCTGACACCCATTGACGAGCTGCCGCAGGCGCGCTATTATATCGACTTCCAGAACGGTACGGTTGTGATGCTGGGAGACGACCGGCTTTCCGGCGCGGTGTATACCTGCGAGAATTTGGAAGCTTTCCGCGCCGCGATGGACGAAGGCGCAGACCCCACGCCATATCTTACCCTGGTACAGATGTGTGGGTTCCCGGCGGGCACAGATGAGGTGGTGCTGGAGATGTCGGTCGCCTGCGGCGGTCTCATAGAGTGAATATCCTTCCCAAAAGGCTCCCCACGGGGAGCCTTTTGCGCGTTTTTGGGGCTTCCGCTTTATCTGTCTAAATTCTTTCTTGACACCGTATCCCATAAACAGTACAATAGATAATTGGAATTCGTATAGCCGCCTGTCTGGCGCAGGGGAGCCGTTCGGCGGTTTGACTTATTCATTCCGGGCAGCCGGAAACCACCCAATACTGTGAAAAGGAGGTGGGTTCGCAACTTATGGAATTCAATACGTTAAGCCTCATCCTTTGCATCGCACTGGTCGTGATCGGCATCGTCTGTTTCTTCATCGGCATTACCTATCGCAAGAAGGTTGCCGAAAAGGAGATCGGAAGCGCCGAAGAAGAGGCTCGCCGCATCATCAACGAGGCGATCAAGGGCGGCGAGAACAAAAAGCGCGAGATGCTGGTGGAAGCCAAGGAAGAAATTCATAAATCGCGTACCGAGTACGAGAAGGAAGTAAAGAACGCCGGAGCGAAATCCAGAAGCAGGAGCGGCGGCTCCAGCAGAAGGAAGAATCGCTCGACAAGAAGCTTGACCTTCATGAAAAGAAGGAGGACGAGCTTGCCAAAAAGGCTGCCAACATCCAGAACCAGCAGGAGGAGGTCGCCAGCTTAAAGCGCAGTCAGATGGAGATGCTGGAGAAAATCTCCGGCTTGACGCAGGAGGAAGCGAAAGCCTACATCCTCAAGGGCGTAGAGGACGATGTGCGGCACGAGACCGCCGTCAAGATCAAGGAGATCGAGCAGCAGCTCAAGGACGACGCGGACTCTCTGGCGCGGGAGATCATCACCACCGCCATCCAGCGCTGCGCAGCGGACCATGTGGCGGAAGCGACGGTCTCCGTCGTGCCGCTGCCGAACGATGAGATGAAGGGCAGAATCATCGGACGCGAGGGCCGCAACATTCGCACCCTCGAGACGATCACGGGTGTCGACCTCATCATTGACGACACGCCCGAGGCCATCACCGTTTCCTCGTTTGACCCCGTGCGCCGCGAGATTGCGCGCCTGGCGCTGGAAAAGCTCATCGCCGACGGACGCATCCATCCGACCCGCATCGAGGACATGGTCGAGAAAGCGCGCCGCGAGGTCGACCACACGATCAAGGTCGAGGGCGAACGCGCAAGCTTCGAGACGGGCGTGCACAATCTGCACCCCGAGATCATCAAGCTGCTCGGCCGGCAGAAGTACCGCACGTCCTACGGTCAGAATGTACTCAACCACTCCATCGAGGTCTCGCACATCGCGGGTCTTCTTGCCAGCGAGCTGGGCGTCGATGTGACGCTTGCCAAGCGCGCAGGTCTGCTGCACGACCTCGGCAAGGCCGTCGACCACGAGATGGAAGGCAGCCATGTCCAGCTGGGCGTGGAGCTTGCAAAGAAGTACAAGGAGAGCCCCGTCGTCATCAACGCCATCGAGGCGCACCATGGCGATGTCGAGCCGCAGACCATCATTGCCTGTCTGGTGCAGGCAGCCGACGCAATCTCTGCCGCACGCCCCGGTGCGCGCCGTGAAAACGTCGAGAACTATATCCGCAGACTTGAAAAGCTCGAGGAGCTGACCAGCTCCTTCCCCGGCGTCGAGAAATCCTACGCCATCCAGGCGGGTCGTGAGGTCCGCATCATGGTCAAGCCGAGGAGGTCACCGAGGACAACATGATTCTGCTGGCGCACGATCTGGCAAAGAAGATCGAGGCAGAACTCGAATACCCCGGTCAGATCAAGGTCAACGTCATCCGCGAGACCAAGGCGGTCGAGTACGCCAAGTAAAAACAGATGGAAAGCTCCCCCTGCCGAAGGCAGGGGGCTTTATTTTTCAAAAAAAGCATAGCTTTTTTGAAAAGGGGCTGCGCTTCGACTGCGCGCAGAATTTTGTCCCGTAGGGACAAAATATTACACTGGCTCAGCGAGAAGTATTGTACCCGGCGGCACGCGACATCCGTAAGGCAGCAGAGCTGCCAACGGCTGTCCTGTTCCGGTCGGCGGAGCCGCCGGATCCAACGGATTTTCATTTTATTTCGCCCTGCGGGGCGAAACTCTACGAGGTTTTGATGCGAAAAGCAGGTTAGAGCATGCCGATGCGCGAAAGCACGCGCTTTTTGGTGCGGCTCCGGCTTTCTGTCAGGCGCAGGCGCAGAACGGCAGCGGTGCGGTCGTCCGGCATGGCATCCTCGCTGCTGCCGACGACGCCCGCAGCAAGCTCCCGCACCGAAAGCTCCCCGCAGCCGAGAAGATAGCGCGAGGCAAGCTCTGCGTCGACGCCGTCGCTGGTCAGAATCAGCGCCTCGCCGCGCTGCAGGGAGACCCGGAGGCACTCCGGACCGTAGCTTCTTCCCACACCGAGACCGGGGGAGGAAGTGCGGAGCCCAGCCGCTGGACTGTGCGCCCAAACTTCAGAAACGACGGCGCGGCGCCCCATTTATGCAGGAAGCCCTCCGCCGTGACGAGGCTTACCTGCAATAGGTCAATTGCCGCAAAGCCGCCGCCGTCGCGCAGAATATAAAGCCCGTTGATGGTCTGCATCGCGTCGTGCGCGTCGATGCCGGACTCAATCAGTTCCTTCAAAAGCGCGCTGGTGGAGACTGCCTCGTCCCGTGCCTGCTCACCCGAGCCCATGCCGTCGCACAGCAGAAGATAGTACCACTCGCCCGCGCGGAAGCTTGCGCCATAGTCGCCGGAGATATTGGAACCGCGCAGTCCCGTCGCGCGGAAGCCGAGCTCGGGGGCGTACTGGTCCGGCTCAGCCTGTGCCTGCGAGGGCTCGGCAAGATTCTGCAGGAGCCTTGATAAAACGCGGTACTGGTCGCAGAGAATCTGGCGGCTTTCGGCAAGGCGCGACTGGTACTGGACCTTTGCCAGCTGTGTGGAAAGCGCGTCGTTGACCGCGCGCAGGAAGCTGTCGGTGTGGCAGCAGCGCGCCAGAAACAGCGGCGGCAGATCGTCGCGTTTTGCTTCGCCCCGGCGCAGAATCCCGCGCGAGGCGCGGCTGAGCAGACGGAAGGTCTCCTGTGCGTTCTGCTCCCAGCAGACGCTCCATTTGGCGCACGAGCGGCAGATTTCCTCGGCTGCCTTGTCGAAAACCGCCGCGCTCTGCGGCTCCAGACCGCTGGTGCAGCCGCGCTGCAGATTTGCCGCAAGCGACCACAATGCGCCGGACGCTGCCGTGAGAGACTTTTCGCGCACCGCGTCCAGCGGCGCCTCCTGCCCGGAAAGAAGCGCCTGCACGGGCTTCCACAAAACGAGCCCCAGCAGCGTCCCCAGAAACATGGCAGGCGGAAACATCGTCTCTCCGGCGCCGAAGACAAACGAGCCTGCCGCGAGCGTCAGGAAGAAGAGGCTTCCGCGCACGAGCGCGAAGCGCGGCTTCGTATAGTGGCACACGATGGCGCCGAGGCACAAAAGCGCCCCCCGCACTGTAGCCCGGGCGAAAGCTTGCCTCCAGAATGATCGAGCAGCCGCATGCTGCCAGCAGGAAAAACCGCGAGCCGCTGCATAAAAGCACCGCGCAGCCCGATAGAATCAGACTCAGCGGCAGCCCCGGCAGCAGCGTCAGTCGGCTGGCGCTTGCCAGAAGAAACACGCCGAGCGCGCCGATTGCCTCCGGCCTTTTTTCCGGCAGCCCGGAAAACAGCACGCTGCACAGAAAGATCAGCGCCGTTTTTCCGGCTAAAATGGCGGCGGCGGAAACATGTACAGGCGCGCTCAAAAGAAAAATCAGCCCCGTCATCGCGTAGATTCCGGCGGAAAGCCCCGGCAGGAAATAGCGGTTGGAAGGGGAAATCACGTCGTGGAACAGACACGATGCCGCCAGAATCAGAAATCCGGCAGCCGCCGGCTCTGCTGCGCCGCTCGCGCCCCAGAAGACAAAATAGCCCAGCGCCGCGCCCGCGTAGGAGCAGACCGCCGCGAGGGAAAACGGCAGCGCCGCCGTCAAAGCAATGGCTGCCGGAAGCGCGCTGGCGCCGATTTGCGCCGCCGCCAGCAAAAAGCCTGCGGCAGACGCGCCGAGCGCATACAGCCCCAGACGAACGAGCGGCGGCGAGAGCGCCGCAGCAATCCGGCGCGCGGCAGGAGAGCGGGTATCTGCGCGTTTTTTCATTGGTTCCATCTCCGCATTTGTGATGCCTGTCAGTCTAGCAGAGAAGCGGCAAAAAGCCTGTCGGGAAATGCGCCGGGAAATAGATGCGCAACAATCCGCTTGCGCGCGGGGCAAAAACAGCGTACAATAGCGGAAGATCAAAACAGCGCGGAGGGCAATATGGCGACCGAGTTTGAAATCAAGCTGCGCGCGGGAAACGTGCGGCAGCTGGAGAAAATCTTAAAAGACCCGCAGGTGGCGGGGCGCGCGCTGGAAAAGCTGCGCGAGATTCACATGAAAACGACCTATTATGACACGGCAGACGGCGCGCTTTCCAGCCGCAAATGGATGCTGCGCGTGCGGCAGGAAAACGAAAGAAGCGTCGTGACGATGAAAACGCCCGGCAGCGGCTACGCACGCGGCGAGTGGGAATGCGAGGGGGATTCTCCCGAGGCGGCAATCGAGACGCTGATCGGCAGGGGCGCGCCGGAAGAGCTGCGGAAGCTGAGCGCACCGGGGCTTCAAATGGTCTGCGGCGCATCGTTTATCCGGCTGACCCAGCCGCTGCGGCTGAGCGGGAAGACAACGTGCGAGATCTGCGCCGACGGCGGAGAGCTGCTGGGCGGGAAGCGCCGCGAGCCGTTCTGCGAGCTGGAGCTGGAGCTTTGCGCGGGAGCGAAAACGAGCTTCTGGCGTTTTCCCGGGCGCTGGCTTCAAAATATTTCCTCGCAGAAGAGCAAAAAAGCAAATTTGTCCGCGCCAGACGGTTGGCGGATGGAAAATAATATGATATAGTAAGCGCGGATGGTAAAACCTACAGAATTCCGGATGATTGCTTCATCGGGAATTCGTATATGAAAGGAAAAAACATCATGCAGACAAATCCGAATATCAATCTGACCATGCTCTGCGACTTTTATGAGCTGACCATGGCAAACGGCTACTTCCGCAGCGGCATGCAGGACAAGATCACCTATTTCGATCTGTTCTTCCGCAAGGTGCCGGACGAGGGCGGCTTTGCCATCGCGGCGGGTCTGGAGCAGGCGATCGAGTATATCCAGAACCTGCATTTCGGCGAAGACGACATCGCCTATCTTCGCTCGCGGCATTTTTCGGCGAGGATTTCCTGGACTATCTGAAAAGCTTCCGCTTCACGGGAGACATCTGGGCGGTGCCGGAGGGCACGCCGGTTTTCCCGAAGGAGCCAATTCTCACCGTGCGCGCACCTGCCATTGAGGCGCAGCTGGTTGAAACTTTCCTGCTGCTGACTCTCAACCATCAGAGCCTGATTGCGACGAAGGCAAACCGTGTCTGCCGCGCGGCAAAGGGCAGAGTTGTTCTGGAATTCGGCTCCCGGCGCGCACAGGGAAGCGACGCGGCGATTCTGGGTGCAAGAGCGGCGTATATCGGCGGCTGCGCCGGAACGGCGTGCACGCTCACCGATCAGATCTACGGCGTTCCTGCCGGCGGCACGATGGCGCATTCGTGGGTCCAGATGTTCCCCAGCCAGTATGAGGCGTTCAGAACCTACTGTGAAATTTATCCGGACAATCCCACGCTGCTGGTCGATACCTATAATACGCTGCAAAGCGGCATTCCCGATGCCATCCGCGCGTTCAACGAGGTATTAAAGCCCCGCGGTCTTACCAAGTGCGGCATCCGGCTGGACTCGGGCGATATGACATATCTGACAAAAAAGGCGCGGAAGATGCTCGACGAGGCAGGCTGGCAGAGCTGCTCCATTTCGTGCTCGAACGCGCTCGACGAGTATCTGATTCGCGACCTTCTGTTACAGGGCGCGCAAATTGACCAGTTTGGCGTCGGCGAGCGGCTGATTACCGCAAGATCCGAGCCGGTCTTCGGCGGCGTTTATAAGCTTGCGGCGATTGAAGACGAGAACGGCAACGTGATTCCCAAGATCAAGGTCAGCGAAAATGTCGGCAAGATCACAAACCCGCACTTCAAAAAGCTCTACCGCTTCTTCGGCGCCGACAATGGCAAGGCGATTGCAGACTATCTGTGCGTGTACGATGAAACGGTTGACGACACGAAGGATCTGGAAATCTTCGACCCCGACGCAACCTGGAAGCGCAAGAAGGTCTATAATTTCCAGGCGAAGGAGCTGATGGTGCCGATTTTCAAAAACGGCGAACTGGTCTACAAGCTGCCGAGCCTGCCGGAAATCAAGGCGTACTGCCAGCAGCAGATCGACACCCTCTGGGACGAAGTCAAGCGCTTTGACAATCCGCATACCTACTATGTCGATCTCTCGCAGAAGCTCTGGCAGATCAAATATGATCTGCTGCGCGAGAAAACGTTCTGATGAAAAAGGCAAGCCGGGACCTGGCGCTGTGCGGCGTTTTGTGCGCGCTGGCGGTGGCGATCATGGCGATGGGAACGATCCTCCCGGCCGCAACCTACTGCGCGCCGGTGCTGGCAAGCATGACGCTGCTGCCGGTGCTGGTTTTGTGCGGGGAGAAGCTGAGCTGGGCAATGTTTTTTGCAAGCGCGATGCTGAGTCTGCTGCTTGCGCCCGACAAGGAAGCGGCGGCAATCTTTCTGGCGCTGGGATACTACCCGATCGTCAAGCCCAAGCTGGACAGAAAGCCGAAAATCCGGCGCTGGGTCGGGAAATTTCTGCTCTTTAACGTCTCGATTCTCGCGGTCTATGCGGTGCTTCTGTTCGTGTTGCGGCTCGATGCGCTGCGCGAGGAATTTTCCGCGATGTCGGGCGCGCTGCTTGCCGGCTTGCTGCTCGGCGGCAACTTCCTGTTCTGGCTGGACGACCGGCTGCTCGGGCGCTTTGCGCCGAGGGCGGCTGCGCTCTGCGCGCGCTGGGAGAAAAAACACAGATAAGCAAAGCAGCGGAACGTCTGGTATGATAAAAGAAAAAGCAACCCGTCATGACGAAAGGAAGCAAAAGCCATGGCAAACTTTACAAAGCAGGCAATCAAGGCGGCGTTTCTGGAGCTGCTGGACGAAAAGCCGCTGAACAAGATTTCGGTGCGCGACATCGTCGAGCGCTGCGGCATCAACCGCAACTCGTTCTACTATCATTTTCAGGACATTCCGTCGCTGCTGGGCGAGATCATCGTCGAGCGGACAAACGAGCTGATGGCGCAGTATCCGACGGTCGACCGGATCGAAGAGGCGTTCCGCGCGTCGATTGACTACGCGCAGAAAAACCGCCGCGCAATCATGCACGTGTATAACTCCGTCAGCCGCGACACCTTTGAGGCAAGCGTCATGCGCCTGTGCGCGTATATGACCGAGCAGTATCTGAAATCCGCCTACCCGGACACCGGCATTTCGGACACAGACCGCGAGGTGCTGCACCGGTTCATCAAGTGCCAGCTTTTTGGGCTCTGCATCGACTGGATGCTCGGCGGCATGAAGCCGGGCACGGGCGAAAAGATGGGGCGGATTCTGGAGCTTTATCGCGGCGTTGCGGAGTTGATTCTGGAAAACTGCCGCGCGTCGAACGCTTGAAACTTTTGCACCTGCCCAATTTTCAGACAAATCGCGCCGGATGTCTGTCTTTCAGACATCCGGTTTTCTCTGCCCATGGAAGAAAAAAAAGCCGCCGGTATAATCAAAAGCAAATAACAGGCTGTGCGCGCTCGCGCGCGAAAGGGGAGCTTCGATATGCGTTCCGTCGTTCCGATGAAAACGGCAAAAATCGGATATCTGGTGATATCCGTTCTGTTCTGTGTGCTGGGCATTGTTCTCATTGCCGCGCCCGGTACATCGGTCGTGTGGCTGGGGCGGCTGCTCGGCATCGGTATGATCGTCTTCGGCGCGATCAAACTGGTGGGCTATTTTTCAAGAGACCTGTTCCGCCTGGCATTTCAGTATGATCTGGCGTTCGGCATTCTGCTGATTGCGCTCGGCATCGTGACGCTTGCGCGTCCGGGCGGCGCCATGAGCTTTCTGTGTATCGTCTTCGGCATTCCCGTGCTTGCCGACGGGCTGTTCAAGATTCAGATTTCGCTCGACGCAAAGCGCTTCGGCATCGAAAAATGGTGGGTTGTGCTGCTGCTGGCAGCGCTGACGTGCGTGATCGGGCTGCTGCTCGTCATCCGCCCGTCGGAGGCGGCAAGGGCGCTGATGGTGCTGATGGGCATTTCGCTGCTGCTCGACGGAATTTTGAACATGTGCGTAGCATGGCTGTGTGTAAAAATCGTCCGCAACCAGCGCCCGGATGCATTGGACGAGGACTATGAAGAGCTGAAGGATGAATGAGAAGCGGAAGGACGAGTGAGGAGGAAACGTTTTGAAAACAATCGAAACATGGTTTCTCTGGCTGATGATCTACAGCATCATCGGCTGGGTATATGAAAGCACGATCTGCTCCATCGGACACAGGAAGCTCATCAACCGCGGCTTTCTGAACGGCCCGTACTGTCCGATATACGGCACGGGCGCGGTGCTGGTGCTGCTCGTGCTGGGCAGGATTCAGAACCCGGTACTGCTGTTTTTTGCCGGCGCGCTGGTGACGTGCAGTCTGGAATATCTGACGTCGTGGCTGATGGAAAAGCTGTTCCACGCCCGGTGGTGGGACTACTCGAAGCGGAAATTCAACATCGGCGGGCGCTGTGTGCCTGATCGGGGCAGTCGTCTTCGGCGCGTTCTCGGTGGTGCTGGTGCTGGTCCTGCATCCGTTTGTCAAGAGCCTGACCGACCGGCTGACGGACGCGGCATTAAACTGGATCTGTGCGATTTTGTTTGTGGGCATTGTCTCAGACCTTGTCGTGACGGTGAAGGGGCTTCTCGGCACACATGCGGTCTTTGCCGAGTACGCGGTGCTGCTGCAGCAGAAGCGCAAGGAGCTGGCTGACAGACTCAGAACCGGCGCGACCGAGGGGCGCGAGCGCATCCTTGCGGCAACGCAGGAGGAGCGCGCAAAGCTCCGCGAGGCTGCCGCATACGGCGAAGAGGAGCGCGAACGCATCCGCCGCGACACCGAAGAAGAGCGCGACCGGTTCTATGCGAAGCTGCAGATGCGCCTGAACGCGCAGCAGCGCCGTACGATCTACAGCTTCCCGCATCTGACGCTCACGCGCAACAACGAAGTTCTCGACGGCCTGCGCCAGAACATGGAAAAGGTGCGCCAACGCGCAAAAAAGACCTCGTAGAGTTTCGCCCCGCAGGGCGAAATAAAATGAGAATCCATATTATCCGGCGGCTTTGCCGACCGGAAATATACTGATCGCCTCGCAAGTGTGAAATTTGTGCGCCTTTGGCGCACAAATTATGCGCGCAGCCGAGGCGCATCTTTTCCATGCAAAAAGCGTTAGCTTTTTGCATGAGAAAATATATGTGGCATTTTTTATCGTTTTGTAATATAATGTTACCATCGCAGAGAAGAAAGGAGGCCATGGCAGTCGCCATCAAAGCGCCAGTGCCTGCCGTAGCCTGGCAGGATAACGAGGGGAAACGTGATCGAAAATTCGGCGGATGCGTTTCCGCGCTGCCCTGTGCGCGTGACGCGGTCAGAAATATGCGGGTAACCGCAAAACAGAGGGGCCGCGAACAGGAAGCAGGCAAATATCTGCGAGTTTGTCCTGAACTTATTTCAGGAGGAACTATTTTATGTGTGGAATCGTAGGTTATATCGGCAAAGAGCAGGCTGCGCCCATTTTGCTCGAGGGGCTTGCGCGGCTGGAGTACCGGGGCTATGACTCCGCAGGCATCTGCGTGGCAGAAAACGGCGTGCTGGACGTTGCAAAGTGCAAGGGCAGGCTTAAAAATCTTGCCGCGATGACGGAAAACGGCGCGCTGCTGCACGGCACGGCCGGCATCGGGCACACCCGCTGGGCAACCCACGGCGAACCGAACGATATCAACTCCCATCCCCATGTGTCCCAGAACGGCAAGGTCGCGCTGGTTCACAACGGCATCATTGAAAACTATCTGGAAATCCGCGAATTTCTCGAAGAAAAGGGCGTGCAGTTCACGTCCCAGACCGATTCGGAGGTTGTCGCGCAGCTGCTCGAGTACTGCCTCGGACTCGACGAGGTCCACTGCATGCAGGACGCCATCTACATGGTGCTGCACCGCATCGAGGGCGCGTACGCCTTCGGCATCGTCTGCGCAGACGATCCTGAGCGGCTGTACGCGGCAAGAAAGGACGCGCCGCTGCTGCTTGGCTACGGCGACGGCTGCAACTTCATCGCCTCCGACGTGACGGCGCTCGTCAAGTACACGAGAGACGTTTCGTACATGGAAGACGGCGAGGTCGCGGTTCTGACGCGCGACTCCATTCAGGTCTTCAACGCCATGGAGCTGCCGATTGAAAAGGAGCACCACCACGTCGACTGGGAAATTTCCGCGGCAGAGAAGGGCGGATACCCGCATTTCATGCTCAAGGAGATCATGGAAGAGCCCGAGGCGCTGCGCCGCGCGATTACCCCGCGCGTCAAAGACGGCAGAATCGATTTCGGCGATCTGATTCTCAGCAGACAGACGATTGAGAGTTTTAACCGAATTATGATTGTCGCCTGCGGGTCCTCCTATCACGTGGGCATGCTCGGCAAATATACGATCGAAAAGCTGACGCGCATTCCAGTTGAGGCGGTTCTCGCTTCCGAGTTCCGGTATTGCGACCCGATTGTAGACGACAGAACGCTCGCTATTGTCATCAGCCAGTCGGGCGAGACACTCGACACTATGGCTGCGCTGCGCGAGGCAAAGGCCAGAGGCGCGCGGGTGCTCTCGATCGTAAACGTGGTCGGAAGCTCGATTGCGCGGGAATCGGACGATGTGCTCTATACCTGGGCAGGACCCGAGATTGCCGTCGCCACCACGAAGGCATACTCCACGCAGCTGGCCGTCATCGACATGCTTGCCATCTACATGGCGGATGCGCTCGGAAAGCTCGATGCGCGCAGGAATATGCCGTCTGGTGCAGGAGCTGCTGCGGCTGCCGGAGAAGATTGAAACGGTGCTGCAGAGCCGCGAGAAGATTCAGTTCTTCGCTTCCAAGTATTTTAACCATGACTCGGTCTTCTTTATCGGTCGTAACCTCGACTATGCGCTGGGGCTCGAGGGCTCGCTCAAGCTCAAGGAGATTTCCTATATCCACTCCGAGGCGTATGCATCCGGGCGAGCTCAAGCACGGCACGATCTCGCTCATTGAGGACGGCACGCTGGTCATTGCGCTGGGGCTCTATGGGCCGCTTTTTGAAAAGGCGATGAGCAACGTCATCGAGGTCAAGGCCAGAGGCGCAAGCGTCCTCGCGCTTACGACCGAAAGCGGCAAGGCGGAGCTGGAAAGCGCGTCGACGCACTCCTCACTGTCCCCGATACGGAGCTCATGTTCCTGCCGTCTCTCGGTGTGGTGAGTCTGCAGCTGTTCGCGTATTATATCGCGCTGCAAAGAGGCTGCGATATTGATAAGCCGAGAAATCTTGCAAAAGAGTGTGACTGTGGAATAACGCAAAGCCCCGGAGCGATGCTCCGGGGCTTTGATATTCTGTGGTCCAGAGGACCAGGGGTTGACTGGCAGTGCCCTGCCAGCCTGGTAGGTTTCGACCCCACGCTTCTTATCTGCGAAAAGAAGCGCGGTGTCGAGCCTCCGCGAAGAAGTTGCCCAAAGGAACCCCTTGGAAGGGGTTCCTCTGGACGCTTCCCGAAACAGAGGGACCGCGGTCCCTCTGGCACCCCGGGGCTGCCCGGTACAGAGATTTTCCCAGTCGGGCAATGTTACGTACTTTTGAGCGCTCTCTAGTCGGGGGTACGACAAACTTGGAAGACCCGACTTGGCGCAAAGCAAATTTCCTCTGGAAATTTCTTTTTGTTGACCCGACTGCGGCGGGGACCCCATCCCCACCGCAGTCCCCCGCAAGGATTTTTGCAGAGCAAAAATGCCTTGCGGCGGCGAAAGACTGTAAGTTCGCTGCTCGGCAGTCTGATCGTTGAACGTATTGCATACCAGATTGCAGCTGCAATCCAGAAAGAGAGTGCTTCCTAAAACCGCAGAAGATTATCTCATTGGTCAGGCACTGCATGCCTAGAACCCATGGGATTCCACAAGGGTCCGCAGACCCTTTGTATGTTGCGCGGCCAGCGTAACGAATAGCAACTTCTTCCCGGCGGCTCGACACGGCGCTTCTTTGCGCAGCTAAGAAGCGTGGGGTCGAAATGACCCAGCTGGCAGGTCTCTGCCAGAACCAAACTGGCGCCTGCCGCCACGCACGGCAGCAAAAAGTCCCCCGCCGCCGATGGGCGGTAAAGCCTACTTGACCTGATTTACTTCCCCGCGCAGCCGGATGATCTCGTCCCGCAGCACGGCCGCATACTCGTATTCCATCATCCTCGCGGCCTCGCGCATGCTCTTCTCCAGCTTCTCGATCTGGCGCTGCAGCTCCTGCTTGGTCATCTTCACGCCGCTTTTGCCCTTGCGCTCGGGGGTCGGCGTGGCGGAAATTTCGATGAGGTCGCGGACGGATTTGACGATGGTTTTCGGGACAATGCCATGCTCCTTGTTATACGCGTCCTGAATCTGGCGGCGGCGGGCGGTTTCGTCCATTGCCGCGCGCATGGCAGGCGTAATTTTGTCGGCGTAGAGAAGCACCCGGCCCTCGGCGTTTCGCGCAGCTCTTCCGATGGTCTGAATGAGGCTCGTCTCCGAGCGAAGGAAGCCTTCTTTGTCCGCATCCAAAATCGCAATGAGCGACACCTCCGGCAAATCCAGACCTTCGCGCAGAAGGTTGATGCCAATCAGAACGTCGAACTTTGCCATACGCAGATCGCGGATGATCTCCATGCGCTCCATCGCTCCAATGTCCGAGTGCATATAGCGCACGCGGATGCCGTTTTCGGTGAGGTATTTGGTCAGGTCCTCGGCCATTCTTTTTGGTCAGCGTGGTGACCAAAGTCCGCTCGCCCTTTGCGGTTGTGGCGTTGATTTCGCCGATCAGATCGTCGATCTGCCCTTCGATCGGGCGGATGAAGACCTCGGGGTCGAGAAGCCCCGTGGGGCGGATGAGCTGTTCGGCAATGTTTGCCGCATGCTCGCGCTCATAGTCGCCCGGCGTGGCAGAGACGAAGATTGCCTGATGGATTTTCTGTTCAAATTCGTCGAATTTGAGCGGGCGGTTATCATACGCCGACGGCAGCCGGAAGCCGTAATCCACCAGCGACTGCTTGCGCGAGTGGTCGCCGTTGTACATCGCGCGCACCTGCGGGAGCGTCACGTGGCTCTCGTCGACGAAGAGCAGAAAATCGTCCGGGAAGTAGTCGATGAGCGTGGTCGGCGGGGTGCCGGGGGCGCGCCCGGCAATGACGCGGGAGTAGTTTTCAATGCCGGTGCAAAAGCCGATTTCCGAGAGCATCTCGAGGTCATACTGCGTCCGCTGACGGATGCGCTGGGCCTCTAAAAGCTTGTCGTGTTCCTCAAAAGAACTTGACCTGCTGCCACATCTCTTCTTCGATGTCGTGCATCGCGCGCGCCATTTTTTCCTTGGAAGCGACGTAGTGCGACGCCGGATAGATGGCAACGTGCTGGACCACGCGCTCCGGCATGCCGGTGACGGCGTTGATTTCGGAGATGCGGTCGATTTCGTCGCCGAAAAACTCCACGCGGATGGCGCTTCCTGCCCAGTAGGCGGGGTAAATCTCCAAGGTATCCCCTCGGACACGGAAGGTGTTTCGTGTGAAGTTCATGTCGTTGCGCTCGTAGCGGATATCTGTCAGGCGGCGCATGAGCTCGTCACTCTCGCGCGTCTGGCCGGTGCGCAGGCTGATGACCATGTTTTTATAGTCGATCGGGTCGCCCAGACCGTAGATGCACGAAACAGAGGAGACTACGATCACGTCCCGGCGCTCGGAAAGCGCGGAGGTCGCCGAGTGGCGCAGGCGCTCGATTTCGTCGTTGATGGCGGAGTCCTTTTCAATATACGTGTCCGTGTGCGCGATGTACGCCTCAGGCTGATAATAATCGTAGTAGGAGATGAAATATTCGACGGCGTTTTCCGGGAAAAACTCGCGGAACTCCGAGCAGAGCTGCGCGGCAAGCGTTTTGTTGTGCGCGAGCACGAGCGTCGGGCGGTTTAATTCTGCAATGACGTTTGCCATTGTGAAGGTTTTGCCTGAGCCGGTGACGCCGAGCAGCACCTGATCGTCCAGCCCCATCTCAATGCCGCGCACCAGCGAGTCAATTGCCTTCGGCTGGTCGCCGGTCGGTTTATAGTCGGAAACAAGCTTAAAGTCCATAGGACCCTCCCAGATAGCCGTCGTCCGCGAGCGAGACAAAATCGTCGTCAGCGACAATGATGTGGTCGGCTAGCACAATACCGACCGCCTGCAAAGCCGTTTGCAGCGTGCGCGTGGTATCCAGATCCTCTGGACTCGGCAGCGCGTAGCCGCTCGGGTGGTTGTGCGCCAGAACGACCGAGGCCGCATTCTGGTTGAGCGCGGTCTGGACAATTTTGCGCACGCTGATGGAAGCCGCCGTGATGCTCCCGCGGTGCACCGGCACGCAGCAGATGGCCTTGCATTTTGCGTCCAGACACAGAAGATAGACAACCTCTTCCTGCTCACCGTGGAAAAACGGAACGAGATACTGCCCGCACTTGCTGGTGGGTTCAGGATATTCGCCTTGCCGCTGCGGTCGATGAAGTGCCGCCGCTCGAGCTGCGGAATCAGACCGATAAGCTGCGCCGCCGCGTCGCCCATACCCTCGATGTTCAAAAGCTCGTCCGGCGCGGCCTCCAGAACGCCGGACAAAGAGCCGAAGCGCTCTAACAGCCTGTGGGCGATCGGATTCGTATCGGCGCGGGGGAATGGCGTAATACAGCAGAACCTCCAGCACCTGCACGTCGGACAGCGAGTCCATGCCGCTGGTTTTGAGCTGGCGGCGCATGCGCTGGCGGTGACCTTCGTGAATGGACATGGCGCGTTCCTCCCTATCTGCATGAACTTACTTCAGAAGCTTTTTGAGATACTGGCCCGTATAGCTTTTCTCGCAGGCGGCGATGTCCTCCGGCGTGCCCTGGCAGACGATCGTGCCGCCGCCGGTGCCGCCCTCGGGACCGAGATCGAGAATGTAGTCTGCGGTCTTGATCACGTCCAGGTTATGCTCAATGACGAGCACGGTATTTCCCGTGTCGACCAGCCGCTGCAAAACATCGATCAGCCGGTGCACATCCGCCATATGAAGCCCCGTGGTCGGCTCGTCGAGAATATAGATGGTTCTGCCGGTTGCGCGGCGGGAAAGCTCGGTTGCAAGCTTCACGCGCTGCGCCTCGCCGCCAGAGAGCGTTGTCGAGCTCTGGCCGAGCTTCACGTAACCAAGGCCGACGTCAACGAGCGTCTGCACCTTCTGGCGGATCTTCGGAAGGTTTTCGAAAGAACGAGAGCGCCTCCTCAGCGGTCATGTCGAGCACTTCCGAGATATTCTTGCCCTTGTAGCGCACTTCGAGCGTTTCGCGGTTGTAACGGCTGCCGTGGCAGACCTCGCAGGGGACATAGACGTCGGCGAGGAAGTGCATTTCGATTTTTACCAGACCGTCGCCGCAGCATGCCTCGCACCTGCCGCCCTTGGTATTGAACGAGAACCGGCCGGGGCCGTAGCCGCGCGTTCTGGCGTCCTGCGTGGAGGCGAACAGATCGCGGATGTCGCCGAACAGACCCGTATAGGTCGCGGGGTTCGAGCGGGGACTGCGCCCGATCGGGCTCTGGTCGATGCCGACGACCTTATCGAGGTGCTCCAGGCCCTCAATGCGGTCAAATTTGCCGGGTCTCGTGCGCGCGCGGTTTAAGCTCGCGGCGAGCTTTTTATAGAGAATTTCGTTGATGAGGCTCGACTTGCCGGAGCCGGACACGCCGGTCACACAGATGAACGTTCCGAGCGGGAACGACACGTCCAGGTGCTGCAAATTGTTTTCCGCTGCACCAAAGATTTTGAGCGCTTTCCCGTTTCCCTTGCGCCGCTCAGTCGGCACAGGAATTTTTTCTTTGCGCCCGAGAGATACTGCCCCGTGATCGAGCGCGGCTCGGCGATGATATCGTCAAGCGTGCCTGCCGCGACAATCTCGCCGCCGTGGATGCCCGCGCCGGGACCGACGTCGACGATGAAGTCCGCCGCGCGCATGGTATCCCTCGTCATGCTCGACGACCAGCACGGAGTTTCCCAGATCGCGCAGATGGCGAAGCGTATCGAGCAGCTTGTCGTTGTCGCGCTGGTGAAGCCCGATCGACGGCTCGTCGAGGATATAAAGAACGCCCATCAGGCTGGAGCCAATCTGGGTCGCCAGCCGGATTCTCTGGCTCTCGCCGCCGGACAGGGTCCCTGCCGCGCGCGAGAGCGTCAGGTAAGATAAGCCCACCGCCTGCAGAAAGCGCAGGCGCGAGCGGATTTCCCGCAGAATCTGCGCGGCAATGACGGCCATGGAGCCGGTCAGCTCCAGATGCTCCATGAAATCGAGCGCTTCGCTCACGGGCAGCCGGCAGAAATCCATGATGTTCATGCCGCCGACCGTGACGGCGGCAAGGCTGATGTCCGACAGCCGGTTTCCGTGGCACTTCGGGCACGGACGCTCGGACATGCACTCCTCCAATTCCTTGCGCATCGCGTCGGACTGGGTTTCGCTCAAGCGGCGTGAGACGTTGTTGAGAACGCCCTCAAAGGGCCGCTCGAGCGTGCCGCGTCCGTTTGCGCGCTCGTAATAGATCGTGAGATTTTCCTTGCCCGTGCCGTACAGAACGGCGTGCAGCGCGTCCTTGGGAAGGTCCTTCATGGGCGTTGTGAGAGAGAACTTATATTTTTTTGCAAGCGCCTCAAAATACATCCGGGCGATCGAGTCGTCTTTGACGTTATTAAAGCCGCTTGCCTGAATCGCGCCGTCCAAAATCGACTTGTCCCAGTCAGGGATGACAAGGTCGGGGTCTGCGACTAGCTGCGTGCCGAGACCCGAGCAGACCGGGCACGCGCCGTAGGGATTGTTGAACGAGAACATGCGCGGCGAGAGCTCCGGCAGGCTGATGCCGCAGTCTTCGCAGGCGTAGTTCTGCGAGAAGATGGTGTCTTTGTCCCCGTCCACCTCGTTGAGAATCACAAGCCCGCCGAAAGCGACAGCGCGGTCTCGACCGAGTCCGTCAGACGTCTTGTCAGATCGGGCTTCATGACGAGCCGGTCAACGACGACCTCGATGTGGTGTTTTTTGTTTTTGTCGAGCTTGATTTCCTCGGAAAGATCGTAGATGCTTTCATCGATGCGCGCACGCACATAGCCGCCGCGCCGGGCATCGTCAGCACCTTCGTGTGTTCGCCCTTTTTTCCCGCGCACGACGGGGGAGAGAATCTGAAAGCGCGTCTTTCTCGGGAAGGCGCATGATTTGATCGACAATCTGGTCGACAGACTGCCGCTGGATTTCCTTTCCGCACTTCGGGCAGTGCGGCACGCCGCAGCGCGCCCACAAAAGACGCAGATAGTCGTAGATTTCCGTCACCGTGCCGACCGTGGAGCGGGGTTTTTGCTGGTCGTCTTCTGGTCGATGGAAATGGCGGGCGATAAGCCGTCGATCGCGTCGACGTCTGGCTTGTCCATCTGTCCGAGGAACATGCGCGCGTAGCTTGACAGCGACTCAACATAGCGCCGCTGCCCCTCGGCATAGATGGTGTCGAAGGCAAGCGATGATTTGCCGGAGCCGGAGAGCCCCGTGAGAACGACGAGCTTGTCGCGCGGAATGCTGACGGAAATGTTCTTGAGATTATTGACGCGGGCGCCCTGCACCCGGATGGTGTCTTGCATGTTCGTATCTCCTGACAGCTGCCGGGGTTTCCGGCAGACGTGATTTTTTGTAGTGTACTATTATAGCATAAGCGACGGTTTGATACAAGAAGAATTTTCAAACAAAAGTTCAAAACTGCGATGCCTGCTTGTAAGCTTGCAGCAAACGTGTTATACTGACAATAAGGAAAAACCGAAAGGAAGTGCGTCTGTGCGGAACTTGCCGAAACTGCTGTTTCAGCGCGTGGTTGTGGTGTCGCTGGCCATTTTGCTGCAAATCCTGTTCGTGGTGGCAGGGATGGACTGGCTGCGCGAATACTGGCACTGGGTGCGTATCGCAATGGGTGTGATTTCGTGGATTGCGGTGCTGACCATCATGACCGGCAGAAGCAATCCGTCTTATAAGATGGCGTGGGTCATTCTGATTCTCGCCTTCCCGGTTGCGGGCATTACGATCTATCTGCTTTTCGGCGGCAACCGCATTTCCGACCGGGAAAACCGCCGCATGGCGCGCGTCGAGGTTATGGTTGCCCAGCACCTGCGGCAGAACGAGCGCGTGATGCAATCACTGGAAAAAAAACAGATATTCCGGCGTGGAACCATGCGCGCTACCTGCTTGCCAGCTCGCGGTATCCTGTCTATGATAACTCTGCGGCCGTCTATTTCCCGAGCGGCGAGAGCTGCTACGCGCGGATGCTCGAGGAGCTCGAAAGGGCCGAACACTATATTTTTCTCGAATTTTTCATCATCAACAACGGCAAGATGTGGGACGCGATCCTGGACGTGCTGCGCCGCAAGGCGATGCAGGGCGTGGACGTGCGCGTTTTGTACGATGATTTCGGCTGCATCACGCGCCTTCCGATGCGCTACTGCAAAAAGCTGCGCGAGATGGGCATTGAGGCGCACGTGTTCAATCCCTTTATCCCCGTACTCTCCGGCAGACTCAACAACCGCGACCACCGCAAGCTCATGATCATCGACGGAAAGGTCGGCTTTACGGGCGGGGTCAATCTCGCGGATGAATACATCAACGAAATCGAGCGCTTCGGCCATTGGAAGGACTGCGGCATTTTGGTCCGCGGCGAGGCGGTCTGGTCGATGGTCATGATGTTTTTGAGCATCTGGGACTATGTCGCGGGTCTGGAGGAGGATGTTGCGGCGTTCCGCCCGGATTACCCGGAAGCGCCCGCTGGTGAAGGGTATCTGCAGCCCTTTGCAGACAGCCCGCTGGACCATGAGGACGTCGGCGCGACGATTTTCCAGAGCCTGATTCAGTCTGCCAGCAGCCGCGTCTGGATCATGACGCCGTATCTGATTCTGGACGACAAGATGGTCTCGGCGCTGTGCGTCGCGGCAAAGACCGGCGTCGATGTGCGCATCATTACCCCCGGCATTCCGGACAAATGGTACGTCCACGCCGTGACGCGCGCCAACTACGAGGTTCTGACGGAGGCGGGCGTGCGCATTTTCGAGTATAAGCCCGGCTTCATCCATTCGAAGGTCTGCCTGTCAGACAACCGCTACGCGGTCGTCGGAACGGTCAATATGGATTTTCGCAGCCTGTATCTGCACTTTGAAGACGCCGTTTATCTTTACAGCAGCCCGGCGGTCCGGCAGGTGGCAGCGGATTTTGAGGAGACCTTCCCCGTCTGCCGCGAGATGACCTACGCAAGATGCCGCCACGTGCATTTCTACCAGAGAATCCTCCGCGCGCTCTTGCAAGTGTTCTCGCCGTTATTGTAAGAAAGGGAGTTTATGAGTCCGTTTTGCTGCTTGCCGCGCTGGTGCCTGCCGTGTTTCTGATGGTGCAGGTGTACCGGCTCGACCGGATCGAAAAAGAGCCGCTAGGGCTTCTGCTGAAGCTGGTGCTGTTCGGCGCGCTGTCGGGGCTTGCTGCCGGCGTGGTCGAGGGCGCGCTGACGCGGGCGCTGGAGGTGCTGCTGAGCGGGTCTGCGCTGCGGCTGGTGCTGGAGAATTTTCTGGCCGTCGCGCTGGTGGAGGAAGCCTGCAAGCGCTGGGTGGTGATGAAGTTCGCGTGGAACCATCCGGCGTTCGACTACCGGTTCGACGCGGTGGTTTACTGCGTGTTTGCCGCGCTCGGCTTTGCGGCGCTGGAGAACATTCTGTATGTTGCACAGTTCGGCTTTGCCGTCGCGGTGTCGAGAGCGCTGCTTTCCGTGCCGGGGCACTGCTTTTTTGCCGTGTACATGGGCATCTATCTCGGGCAGGCGAAGATGGTCGAGCGCGCAATGCAGCGGTATTATATCGAGTTGCCCGACGAGATGCCGGAGCAGTATCTGCGCGCGAGTCTGCTCGTGCCGACACTGCTGCACGGCTTCTGGGATTTCAGCCTCAGCGTGGGCGGCGGGCTGATGACGGCGCTTTTTTACCTGTTTGTTCTGGCGTTCTTTGTCGACGCCTACCGCAAGCTGCGTTTTGCCGCAGGTTCTGACGAGCGGCTTTGAAAAGAGCTCCCGTTTTGGCGTGATCGATAAAAAATATAACGATTAAGCTGGGATTTTTTGGCGAAGTTCTTGCAGGATACTAAAAATAATTGTATAATGCAAATAGATTTTAAGGCGTCTGCCGCGTTTGCGCCGGGCGCCTGCTTCAAAACCTCGGAATTACGGTGGCTGGATGCCGAGAACAGAGCTTCTGTGACGTGAGAACCGAAATTCAGGAAGAGGAGTTTTTGCAATGGCTGTCTTCTTTGTCAACGGCAAGTCCGTTGAGGCAACAAAAAACCAGAAGCTGCTGCGGTACCTGCGCGACGAGCTGCATCTCACGTCCGTGAAGGACGGCTGCTCGGAGGGTGCGTGCGGGGCATGTACGGTGATCATCGACGGCGAGACCATCCGCGCCTGTACGCCGATGACCGACCGGCTGGAAGGAAAGCATATTCTTACCGTCGAGGGCTTGACGGAGGAAGAAAAAAGCTCTATACCTATGCCTACGGCGAGGCTGGCGCGGTGCAGTGCGGCTTCTGCATTCCGGGTATGGTGCTGTGCACGAAGGCGCTTCTCGATAAGAACCAGAACCCCGACGGACGCGGAAATCCGCTATGCCCTGCGAAACAATTACTGCCGCTGTACGGGCTATGTGAAGATTATCGCGGCCGTGCGTCTGGCGGCGAAGCTGCTGCGTGAGGGCGGTCACGTTCCGGCACCCTCGGAAAACGACTGGAAGGTCGGCTCGAGCGTCCACCGGCTCGATGTGGAGGAAAAGGTCCTCGGCTACGGAAAATACCCCGACGACTGCTATGTGCCGTATATGACCTACGGCTCGGCGGTCCGCGCAAAATATGCCCGGGCACGGGTCAAATCGATCGACGCGTCCAAGGCGCTTGCGCTTCCGGGCGTATGCGCGGTGCTGACAGCAGACGATATCCCGGGCTCCAATCTGGTCGGGCATATCAAGCACGACCAGTATACGCTTGTGCCCGTGGGCGGTCTGACGCACTATCTGGGCGATGCGATTGCGCTCGTTGTGGCAAACGACCAGGAGACGCTGGAAAAGGCAAAGAAGCTTGTCCAGGTCGACTACGAGGTGCTGCCCGCCGTCCATAGCCCGTTTGAAGCGATGCAGCCGGATGCACCCCACGTCTTCGACGAAGAGGGCACGAACCTGCAGGCAATCCGTCATGTCAGCCGCGGTGATGCGGCGGGCGCGATAGCAAGATCCAAATACGTGATCTCCCGCCACTTGAGACGCCCTGGACCGAGCATGCGTTCCTGGAGCCGGAGTGTGCGGTTGCCTATATTGACCGCGACGGCGATGTAATGCTGCTGACCTCTGACCAGTCGTCGCACACGACGCTGCATGAGTGCTCGCTGCTGCTGGGTACGAAGAAAATCAAGGTTGAGAACCAGCTCGTGGGCGGCGGCTTCGGCGGAAAAGAGGACATGTCCGTCCAGCACCACGCCGCGCTCATCACCTACGTGACGCATCTGCCGGTCAAGGTGAAGCTCTCGAGAGCCGAGTCTTTGCTCGTGCACCCGAAGCGGCACCCGTTCTGGATGGACTTTACGATCGGCTGCGATGAAAACGGCATCATTCAGGGCGTACAGGCGGAGGTTGTGTCCGATACCGGCGCGTTTGCATCGCTCGGCGGTCCTGTTCTTGAGCGCGCCTGCACGCATGCGGCAGGTCCCTATGCCTACGAAAACTTTCGAAATCAGGGGTCGGGCATTCTATACGAACAATCCCCCCGCAGGCGCATTCCGCGGCTTCGGCGTAACGCAGACGTGCTTTGCAATTGAGAGCCTGCTCAACGAGATGGCAGAGAAAATCGGCATCAGCCCGTGGGAAATCCGCTACCGCAACGCGATTCGCCCGGGCGGCGTGCTGCCGAACGGTCAGATCGTCGGCGCGGAGACTGGGCTTGTCGAGACGCTCGAGGCCGTGAAGCCGGCGTTTGACGAGGCCGTGAAGGCAGGTAAGCCCGTCGGCCTTGCCTGTGCGATGAAAAATGCAGGCGTCGGCGTCGGTCTTCCGGACTACGGCAGATGCAAGCTGATTGTGGAGCAAGACGAGAAGCTTCATATCTACGCCGGCGCTTCATGCATCGGACAGGGACTCGGTACGGTGCTGGTGCAGATGTGCGTGACATCGACACCCCTGACACGCGATCAGATCGTCTACGAGCGCTCGAACACGTGGATTGCGCCGGACTCCGGCGACACCTCCGGCTCGCGCCAGACGCTGATTACCGGTGAAGGCGTGCCGCCGCGCCTGCGAAAAAGTTCACTGCGGCGCTGGAAGGTCACACGATGAAGGACCTGAACGGGCAGGAATTCTACGGCGAGTATTACGCGAAAACAGACCCCCTCGGCGCAGACAAACCGAATCCAGTTTCCCATGTTGCGTACGGCTATGCGACGCAGATGTGCATCCTCGATAAAAAGACCGGGAAGCTCGAGAAGATCGTCGCGGCGCATGACGTTGGCAAGGCCGTGAACCCACGTTCGTGCGAGGGGCAGATTGAAGGCGGCGTGGTCATGAGCATGGGCTACGCGCTGCGCGAGCAGTATCCAATCGACGAGAATTGCAAGCCCATCGACAAATACGGAAAGCTGGGGCTTTTCCGCGCGCATGAAATCCCCCAGATCGACGCGATCGTCATCGACAAGCCGGGGCTTAGCGTCGCCTGCGGTGCCATCGGCATCGGCGAAATCACCTCGATTCCGACCGCGCCCGCAATTGCCGAGGCATATTACCAGTATGACCACGAGCGCAGAACCGTTCTGCCGCTTGCACATACGCCGTATGAAAGGAAGGTGTGAGCGCTATGGCTGTCAAAAAACGCTTTCCCTATCAGGCGGCTTTGGTCGCCTGCAGCGGCGGCTGCCGCGCGACGGCAGAGTGCGAATACGGCTGCGTGGCGTGCGGGCTGTGCGTGGGCGTGTGCAAATTTGACGCGATAGAAATCAACGACCTCGGCGTTGCGCAGGTCAATGAGCAAGTGCATCGCCTGCGGCGCGTGCGTGCGCGAGTGCCCGCGCGAGCTCATTCGCATCCACGAGTGCGCCAACCCGATCGTCGTCAAATGCTCCAACAAGGATCTGGGCAAAAACGCCCGGAAATACTGCGAGGTTTCCTGCATCGGCTGCGGCATCTGTGAAAAGGTCTGTCCTGCCGGAGCGATTGCACGATCAGTGACAATCTTTCGCACATCGACAAAGCCTACTGCCTGTCCTGCGGGCAGTGCGCGGTCAAGTGCCCGAGAGGCGCGATTGCGGATTTGCGCGGCATTCTGACAGAGTAAAAACCAGAAAAGCGCCTGAAGAATTACCGTCTTCGGGCGCTTTTGCAATTGCTTTTTTGCGGCAAAACAGGTAAGATAAAAGCGTCAGTTGACGCAACCATCACAGAAAAAGGAGCGTGTTCCGATTGACACACGAACCGACGCTCGTCATTATGGCAGCGGGCATGGGCAGCCGCTTCGGCGGGCTCAAGCAGATGACGCCGGTAGACGGGGAAGGGCACTTTATCATTGATTATTCGCTGTACGACGCCTATCGCGCGGGCTTCCGCCGCGTGGCTTTCATCATCAAGCACGAAATCGAGCAGACGTTCCGCGAGACCATCGGCGCGCGCATGGAAAAAGGGTTCCACGTCGACTATGTCTATCAGGAGCTGGACTGCCTGCCGGAGGGCTTTTCCGTTCCCGCTGGACGCAAAAAGCCATGGGGCACGGCGCACGCGGTGGCCTGCTGCCGCGGCGTGGTCGACGGGAATTTTGCCGTGATCAACTCGGACGATTTTTACGGGCGCGGCGCGTATGCAGGAAATTTACCGCTTCCTGACGGAGCATGAAACCCCGCACCACTATGCGATGCTGGGCTATCAGCTGCGCAACACCGTGACCGAATTCGGCTCCGTCGCGCGCGGCATCTGCCACGTGGAAAACGGTTTCCTGCGCGACATTACCGAGCGCACGAAGATCTTCAAGCGCGGGCAGGACGCGGCGTACACGGAAGACGGCGAGACGTTTGTGCCGCTCGCGGGAGACAGCCTGGTCTCGATGAACTTCTGGGGATTCACGCCGCAGATTCTGGAGGAAATCTGGGATAAATTCCCCGACTTCCCGGAGGAAAACCTGAAGACGAATCCGGAAAAGTGCGAGTTTTATCTGCCGACGGTCGTCAATAACCAGCTGCTCGATCACCGCGCGGATGTGCGCGTGCTGCCGTGCATGGAAAGCTGGTACGGCGTGACGTACAAGGAGGACCTTCCAAATGTGAAGGCGGCAATCGGCAGGCTCAAGCAGGAAGGGAAATACCCCGAACGGCTCTGGGACTGACACCGAAACAAAAGCAAAACGCCCGCGCAGAACCGACAGCAAGGCGCTGCGCGGGCGATTTTTGGTTGTTGTTGGTGGTTGTTTGTATAAAATCCATGTGTGAAAGAATCGATGGCATCCCTCCCGGCAAAGACTTCTTCACAAGCGCTGTAACCAAATTGTAACCTCTTTACTTTTATTATAGCGCAAACCCGGGCGGATGCAAGGAAAGAATTCTTAATTTTTTCTGAACAAAGCGCGCCGGTTGTCAAATGCTGCGCCATCTTGTATAATGACAGGAGAACATCGACGGGAGGAGTTCATCATGCCGGATAGACTCGGACAGGAAAGAGACAAAAAGCGCAGCAAGACGCTGCTGACGATTGCGGGGGTACTGATCGCGCTGAATGTGCTGATTTTCCTCTTTGTGCCGACGCAGCGGAGCATTTCCTACGACGAGGACGCGATCATTTACAGCGTCTCGGACGAAAGCTATGAAAAGCCCTGCCACGTGACGCTCGAGGGCACGCTTACGCAGAGCGTGCTGCTGAAAGACATTTATGGTACGCTCTATGTGACTGACGTTCCGGGGATGGACGAGGCGATGACCCTCCGTTTGACGCGGCAGAACGGCGCATGGGAGGGCTACCTCTACGATTGGGCAGGGCAGATTCTCGCAACCGGTGTCTGGGATGTGGAGGCGACGAAGGACTTTGCGGATATCACCATCGCCTTTGCCACGACGTTTGAGATAAACGGCAACCAGAGGCACGCGGGCTTTGACCGGGACAACGCGACGTTCTTAAGTCTCGGCGCGCCGAATCGCGCCTATGCGCTGCGAAAGTATCAGGAGCTGATTCTGAAACAGAAGTAAAATAGCGGCTGCTCTTTTTTTTTGAAAAGAGCAGCCGCTTCTAACATGAAAAACCTCGTAGAGTTTCACCCCGCAGGGCGAAATCAAATGGAAAGCCATTGTATCCGGCGGCTCCGCCGACCGGAACCATACTTCTTGCTGAGCCAGTGCGGAATTTTGTCCCTACGGGACAAAATGATGCGCGCAGTCGAGGCGCAGCCGCTTTTGTCAAAAAAGCACCAGCTTTTTGACAGTCTCAGCCGATGCCGCACAGACCGGCAAGGAGGTTCACAATGCCTGCCAGCACCATGACGGCAATGGGATTGAGCTTCGTCTTGCGCAGCAGGAAAAAGCTCAGCGCGAAAATGCCGATCATGAGGCAGTTTGTCTGCGTCGGCACAATCGTGCGCCCGCCCCAGAAGGCGTTCAGCAGAATCGTCACGCCAGCGGATGCAATCATTGCCACGACCGCCGGACGAAGAGAACCCAGCACACTCTGCAAAACAGACAGATTCCGGTACTTGAGATAGAGCTTTGCAATCAGCGTGACCAGGATACACGCGGGCAGAATGCAGCCGGCTGTTGCAGCCAGCGCACCGGGAACGCCCGCGATTTTCGTGCCGACGAACGTCGCCGCATTGACGGCAATCGGTCCGGGGTCATTTCGGCAATCGTGACAAGGTTTGCAAACTCGGTCATGGTGAGCCAGCCGTGCGTCGTGACGATCTGCGCTTCAATCAGCGGCATTGCCGCGTAGCCGCCTCCAAAGCTGAGGGCTCCGATCTGCAGGAAGCTCAGGAATAATTGCAGATACATCATGCGCCCTTCCTCCTTTTTGCAAGCACCGTCCGCAAAACGCCGAGCGCCATGCAGGCGAGGATGATATAGACCACATTCACGCGGAATACGCATGCGGCAAGAAATGCCGCAAGCATGATAAAATCGGAAACAGCGCTTTTCTGCTTGAGAATGCCGCCTCCCATGTCCCACACGACGGACGCAATCACCGCGCCCACGCCGGCTTGCATGCCGGCAAGGAGTTTACTGACGATGAAGTTATCGCGGAATAGCTCGTAGAAATACGAAATGACGGAGATGATCACGAACGGCGGGATGATCGTCGCGACAAGGGCGACCAGCGCGCCGAGAAGCCCCGCGAGCTTATAGCCCACGACAATCGCGCCGTTGACGGCAATTGCGCCGGGGGCAGATTGCGCAATGGCGATGAGATCCAGCATTTCGTCCTCTTCCATCCAGTGCAGCTCGTCAACAAATTTTTCCTTCATCAGCGTGACGATCACATAGCCGCCGCCGAAGGTAAAGGCGCTGAGATAGAGCGTGGAGACAAACAGCTTCCACAAAACATGTTTTCGGTTCATTTTTTCGTCCTCCCAACACAGTATACTTCGTCTTGACATATAAGTAAAATACTATTACGATATGCGTATCATATGAAAAATCTTATAAGAGAGGGCGGGAAAATCTTGACGCTGCGGCACATGAAAATCTTCACAACGGTCTACCGCTGCGGCAGTGTGACGCGCGCGGAGCAGGAGCTGCATCTGGCGCAGCCGTCTTTGAGCGTTGCCATCCGGGAGCTGGAGGAGCATTACGGCGTGCGGCTGTTTGAGCGCACGGGGCGCGCGATCTCTCCCACCCAGGCGGCAGGCGCGCTCTATGGCTATGCCAGCCACATTGTCTCGCTCTTTGACGATATGGAAAAGCAGATGCGCAACTGGGATACGCTCGGGGTTTTGCGTCTGGGCGCCAGCGTCACCATCGGCACGCACATCCTGCCGGACCTCATCCGCCGCTATCAGGCGCGCGTGCCGCAGCTGCGCATCGAGGCGCTCGTAGAACAGTCAAGCGGCATCGAGCGAAAGCTTCTGGATAACGAGATTGACATCGGTCTCATTGAAACGCAGCCCGAGCAGCCGGAACTGCTTGCAATCCCGTTTTTGCGCGACGAGCTGTGCGCGATTGTGCCGCTCGGCTCTGCATTGGCGCAAAAGACTTCCGTCACGCTGCGCGAGCTTTCCGAGTACCCCTTTCTCATGCGCGAGCCGGGAAGCGCCGTGCGCCAGATTTTAGATGCGAGCTTTTCGCTGCTGCAGATTACCGTGCACCCCGTCTGGCAGAGCGCCAGCACGCAGGCGATTGTCAGCGCTGTGGCAGAAGGGACTGGGCGTTGCGGTTCTGCCGCGGATGCTGGTCGAGCGCGACGCAAAGGAAGAAATTGTGCGGATGCTGCCGATGGACAAGCCGCTGGTTCGGGAACTGAACATCGTCTATCACAGGCGGAAATTCCTGACGCGCAACATGCAGGACTTTATCGCGCTCTGCCGCGAACCGCTGGAAAAGACGGAAGAGCCTTGGGACGCCATCCGGCGCAGGAGGGAAGAGCATGAAGCAGTATAACGTGATGCTCAAGCCTGCGTCTTCGCTTTGCAACCTCCGGTGCAGATGCTGCTTTTACTGCGATGTGGCAGATTTGCGCGAGGTGCGCTCGTTCGGCATCATGACGGACGAGACCATGCAGAATGTTCTGCGGAGCCTGGAACGAAGCCTTTCGCCGGGAGACCAGATTACGATCATCTTTCAGGGCGGCGAGCCGATGCTGGCAGGGCTGGATTTTTTCCGGCGCTTTGCAGCCCGGACGGACGGCTGGGACCCCGGCATTTCGGTTTCCTTCGCGCTGCAGACGAACGGCATGCTGTTAGACCACGACTGGTGCGCGTTTTTGAAAGAGCGCCGCGTTCTGGTGGGGCTGTCGTATGATATGCTCGAAGACCTGCACGACGGCGCACGTGTCGACGCATCAAGCCGCGGCACGAACCGGCGCGTGCTGGAAAGCATGCGGCTGCTGCAAAAAACCGGCGTGGAGTTTAACATCCTCTGCACGCTCACAAAATCCCATCGCGCGCCATCCAGAAAAGGTCTGGAGGCGCATGGAATAGCTGGATGTGCGCTTTGTGCAGTTTACGCCGTGCCTGGACGAGCTGGAAAAGCCGGGCGAAAGCCAGTATGCGCTGACGCCGAAGCGGTTTGCAGGCTTTACAATACGCTCTTTCCCCTGTGACTGGCAGCGTATCAGAAGGGGCAGTACCGCAGCGTCAAGCTCTTTGACGACGTGATTCACCGGCTTGCCTTCGGCTCATGCAATATGTGCGGGCTGGATGGGCAGTGCCGGGCGCAGCTTGTCGTGGAGGCGGATGGCAGCGCGTATCCGTGCGATTTTTACTGTCTGGACGAGTACCGGCTGGGCAATTTATGCGAGAAGACGATACCAGAGCTTCTTGCCGCGCCGCAGGCGGAGACCTTTTTGCAGCGCCCGCGCGAAAGCCCGGCGCTTTGCGCTCGCTGTGAATTTAGGCGCTGCGGCGGCTTCTGCAAGCGGATGCAGCGCGAGGTCTGCTGCACAGGAGATGGCGGCTTCTGCGGCTATCGGGAATTTTTGATGCGGAATCTGCCGGCGCTGCAGCAGCTTGCGCAGTTGGAACGCCGGTATCAGAGAAAATGATGAGGCTGAAAAACGAAGGAGGAAACGATGTGAAACCGGAACAGGTTTACGCGGCGCTCGACTCGCTGCTGGATTACGCGAAGAGCTGTGAACTCCTGCACCCGCTGGATGAGACGTTTCGTGCGGAACTGCCTGCTGACAGAGCTGAAGCTGGAAAGCTATGAAAAGCAGAAAGAACGCTATGAGTTTCCGGAATGTCTGAATCTTCTGTGCGACTATGCGGCGGAACAGGGAATGATCAACGATACCATCGCCGAGCGCGATCTGTTTGACACGCGGCTCATGGGCTGCGTGACCCCGCGCCCGTCCGAAGTCGTCGCAAATTCTGGTCACTTTATGCTGAAAGCCCGAAAACGGCGACCGGTTACTTCTACAAGCTCAGTCAGGATTGCAACTACATCCGCCGCGACCGCATCGCGAAGGACGAGCATTGGGTTTCCAATACGAAGTATGGTGAACTCGAAATCTCCATCAATCTCTCGAAGCCGAAAAAGACCCCAGAGATATTGCGGCAGCGAAGCTCAAAAAAGCGTCGGGATATCCGAAGTGTCTTCTTTGCGTGGAGAACGTCGGCTATGCGGGCACAATCTCGCACCCGGCGCGGCAGAATCTGCGCGTCATGCCTGTCACGGCGAACGGCCAGCCGTGGGGATTTCAGTATTCACCGTATGTTTACTACAACGAGCATGCCATTGTGATGAACACCCAGCACACACCGATGGTCATCGACCGGTCGGCCTTTGACAAGCTGTTCTCGTTCGTCGAGCAATTCCCGCACTATTTCCTTGGCAGCAATGCAGACCTGCCCATTGTCGGCGGCAGCATCCTCGCGCACGAGCACTTCCAGGGCGGCCACCATACGTTCCCGATGGAGAAGGCCGAGAAAGAGTTCGGCTTTGATGTTCCGGGCTTTGAGGATGTGGACTGCTGCGTCGTGAAATATCCGATGACGGTGCTTCGTCTGAACTCTGCGAACAAGCAGCAACTCTGTGACCTCGCAGGCAGAATCCTCTCGAAGTGGCGTAAGCACTCCCCGACCCGGACGCGATGATTTTTGCGGAGACCGGCGGCGAGCCGCACAACACCATTACGCCGATCGCGCGGATGCGAAACGGCAAGTACGAGTTGGATTTGGTCTTGCGAAACAACCTGACCACGCCGGAACACCCGATGGGTCTTTATCATCCGCACGAAGAGCTGCACCACATCAAGAAGGAAAACATCGGTTTGATCGAGGTCATGGGTCTGGCGGTCCTGCCCGGCCGGCTGAAAAAAGGAGATGGCGGACCTCAGGACTGCGCTTCTGAACGGTGACAATCTTCGCGCAAACGACGAGCTGGCGAAGCACGCGGATTGGGCAGAAGACTTCCTAAAGCGCCACCCGGAATTTAACGCCGACAACGCGGAAGACATTATCAAGTTCGAGATCGGACAGGTCTTTGCGCAGGTCTTGGAGTGCGCGGGCGTCTACAAGCCGACGCCGGAGGGAAGAGAACACCTTCATAAATTCCTCGACTGTATCAGAGAAGGCTGAAAAAATCGCCCCGGAAACGATGTTTCCGGGGCGGTTTGCGTATGAAAAACAGAATCTTACAGCTTTGCGTAGGCGCAGGCGATCTTGGAGCAGGCGCGGGCGTTGTTATAGGCCAGCTCGAGGTTTGCCGCGAACGAGCTGCCGCCGGTCATGTCCTTGATGTGCGCAAGCAGGAACGGCGTAATTGCCTTGCCGTGGATATGCTCGGCGTTTGCCTGCGCGACGGCCTTCTCAATGATACCGTTCATGTAATCGGGGTCCATCGCGTACTGCTCGGGGATGGGGTTGCCGACGACAGCGCCGCCCTTGAGACCCACGTCCCACTTGGTCTTCATGATCCTGGCGACCGTCTGTTCGTCCTGGCAGTTGTAGTCCAGCTTGTAGCCGGAGGTGCGGCAGTAGAATGCGGGCAGCTCATCGGTGCGAAGACCGAGAACCGGCACGCCGTAGGTCTCGAGGTACTCGAGCGTCAGACCGAGGTCCAGAATGCTCTTTGCACCCGCGCAGACGACGCAGACGGGGGTGTTTGCCAGCTCCTGCAGGTCGGCGGAAATATCCATCGTCTTTTCTGCGCCTCTGTGCACGCCGCCGATGCCGCCGGTTGCGAAGAAGCGGATGCCGGCCAGGCTCGCGATGATCATCGTCGTTGCAACGGTCGTTGCGCCGGTCTGGCCGGTTGCCAGATACACAGCCACGTCGCGGCGGCTGACTTTGCCGACGTTCTCAGCCTTGCACATCGTGAGGAGCTCTTCATCGTTCAGGCCGACCTTCAGCTTGCCGCCGATGATCGCGGTCGTTGCGGGGATCGCGCCCTCTTCACGGACGATCTTCTCGACCTTATGGGCAAATTCCACGTTCTCCGGATACGGCATGCCGTGGCTCAGGATGGTGGATTCCAGCGCGACAACGGGCTTGCCCTGCGCAATGGCTTCGGCGATTTCGGGTGCGACGGACAGATATTCATGCAGATTCATTGTTTGTACTCCTTTAAAATAGATTCCAGAAGCGAAATGCTCATCTGGGGGTTGATGGTTCTCTCGTGGCCGATGGCGGCAATGCCGGCGGCCATGGCGTAGTCCATGACGGACTCAATGGGCATGTGCTCGAGCGTGGCGTAGATCATGGCGGCGGTGAATGCGTCGCCCGCACCGGTGGCGTTGACCATGTGCTCGAAGGGCCGGAGCTTGCGGCGGAGCATGTGGCCTTCCTGATCCATGTAGAGGCACCCTTCGGTGCCGAGGCTCACAAAGATGCGGTGCAGGCCCTTATTCAGAACCTTCTCGCACGCGTTATAAAGGCTCAGCTCGTCTCTGATTTCCTGACCGGCCAGAATCTCAAGCTCCATGCGGTTGGGCTTGACGGTGTGGAACTTGCCGACGTAGGGCGCAAGCTTTCTGGCGTAGGCGGTGGAGACGGGGTCTGCATATACATCCGGCCCGCCCTCGCAAAGATCGAGCAGGCGGCAGATTGCCTCTTCCGAAAAACTGGGGTCGCACGTGACGAGCTGCGCGCCGCGGATCAGGCTCTGCTTGGAGCTTAAATAGCTCAGCGGCAGTCCCTGCAGCACCGTCATATCGGAGAGCGCAACGAACATATCGCCGTCCGCGTCGATCATGGACATGTAGGTCGACGAGGCTTTTCCGTCCGCGACGTAGAGGTTCGAAATGTCGATGCCGGCCGACTGGCACTCGCGGCGGATCTGGTCTGCGTACACGTCGGTGCCGACGGCGGAGATGAGCTTCACGCTCACGCCGAGGCGCGAGAGATTCTCGCAGACATTTCTGGTCACGCCGCCGGCCGAGGTGTTCATGTGGCCGGGGTTGGAGTCGTGCATAACGATGGGCTTTTTCGACCGGCCGTGGATGTCTACGTTCGCCGCGCCGACGCCGAGCACGTACGCGCTTTCGTTTACAATGTAGCCCTTGCCGAGAAGGTAGCCCTTCTTCTGCAGATTGGCAATATGCACGGCGACGGAGCTGCGCGCAAGATTCAGCTTCGCGGCCAGCTCGTTCTGCGAGATGGCGGGGTTCTGCTGGATGATATGGAATATTTCGGTTTCGCGTTCGGTCACGGTTCTACCTCCGGACAAAAGTTTATTTTATAAGCACATGTTTATAATAGCACAAGATGTTTATTTGTCAAGAGGGGAAAGCAGAAAAAATTGCGCCCCGGGAAAACCTCCGGGGCGCGGGAAGAGGAAAGAAATCGGAAAAATCAGACGTTCAGAAGCGGGAAGGAGATGTTCGCCTTGAACAGGTCTCCATCGACGACGAGATCGAAGTGCCCTTCTGGAGCCCTGTCAGGCTCTGCGCGATGGAAAGACCGAGGCCGCTTCCTTCCGTCGAGCGGGACGAATCGCCGCGCACAAAGCGCTCAAGAAGCTCGTCGGCTGTGATATCGAGGGGATAGTTTGAGATGTTCTTGAAGCTGATCTGTACGCGGCTGTCGAGCACTTCGCTGGTGAAATACACGCGCGTGCCGGGCATGGCGTATTTGCAGATGTTGCTGAGCAGATTATCAAACACCCGCCACAAAAGCTTTCCGTCGGCTAAAATCTGCGGCTCGTCCGGCGCGAGCTTGACGATCGGCTCGAGCCGGCACAGCTCAAACCGGCTCTGATATTCGCCCGAGACCTGCGACAAAAGCACATTCACATCGACCGCTTCCAGATGTACCGGCAGCGTGCCGCTGGATGCTTTCGAGGCCTCCACCAAATCCTCGGTCAGCTTCTTGAGCCGTGCGGACTGCCGGTCTAGAACGGCAATATACTCTTTTGCCTTCTCCGGCTGCACGTCCTCCTTTTTGAGAAGGTCGACATAGTTTACGATCGAGGTCAGCGGCGTTTTGATGTCGTGCGAGACATTTGTGATGAGGTCGGTGCGGAAACGCTCGGACTTTAACTGCTGCTGCACCGCCTTCTGCATGCCCTGCGCGATGGAGTTGAGGTTCTCTCCGTGGTGTTTCAGAACGCCGTACATATGGTTCAGGTCGACACTTGCGTTGAGATTGCCCTCGGCAAGCGCCTCGCCGCCGGATTTGAGCTTTTGCAGGCTGACGGCAAGCAGGACCAGAAGCGGCGCTTCTGCAAGCTTTGCGATCACCCAGATCACGACGACCGCGCTGCGGCTGAACGCCGCGAGGACAAACAGCTCGGCAAGGCTTATGCCCACGAAGATCAAACCTGCCTGCCAGTAGAGCGGCAGATGGACTGCGCAGTAGGAAATGCCGGTTCCAATTGCCCCAGCGTGCGTGCGCAAGAAAGCGCAGGATATAGAAAATGATCGTGTTTTTCCAGAACGCGCCGGATTTAAAGCGCGTTGAAAGCGTCATCAGAACACTCATCACGAGCAGCACGGCAAGCGCAAGCAGGATAGTCAGCAAAATGGCAGCCGGAACAAAGTCAACACCTGTCGCATCGATCCCGAGCATCAAGACGCAAGAACCAATGGCAAGCGCAAGCGCCAGATACAGGTCAAGCGGAATCTTATCGACCCAGTTTAGATGAATGCCCTCCACGCCCTCTTTGTGCCCGGCGGCGCACAGCAGGAAGATCACAAGCGCCAGACATAAGACGAACAGCGCAGCCGTCAGCCAGATCAGCGTGTTCCGGTTCTCGACCAGAAGGTTGGTGTAATACGCCTCAAGATAGATGCGGTCTTTTGCCGCAAGTGTCTGGCGAATGTAGCCGGTGATCGTCACGTGGGCATAGTCAAAGCGCTGATAGGAGATGTAGGCATGCACCTTGCTGCCGGGAAGATCTGCCGGATGGTCGTCCGCAGTGGTTTCTACCGTGGTTTCGGCGGAAGAATTTTCCTGAGCGGGTTCCGGAGACCGTTCCTCCGTCTGCGCACCGGACACATCTTCTGCAGAATCTTCCTGCTCATACGTTGTGATGTAGGCACTGTCGACGTTGAAATTCTGCCGGTTGAGTGAATTGACATATTCCTCAAAGGCTTCCTCGGAGGAAAACACATGATCCTCCTCCACAACGTTCCGCCAGTTATAAGACAAATACTGCTCCTGGCTGCGCGTATACTGATACGCTTCGTCCTGATCGGGACTTTCAAAAACGGTTTTGCCGGTATCATCCTGCACGGTGAAGAAGAAGTTGCTGTTTTCGCGCGAGAACCTTTTGCTCAAAATTCTCCAGATTGGTGTAGCTGTCGCCGGACTGCTTGCTCCAGGTAGGCCGTATAGTAATCGGCAGCGGCAGTCATATCGCTGAAAAATGCGTTTGACGCAATATGGTCTTTCACAAAGCCCTCGGGATTGACATAGCCGCCCTCATCTGCCAGATACGCGACGCCGAGCGCGCTGGAACAGCACAACAGAAAATATGCTCAGCAGAAAAAGCGCTGTGATCTTGACCCAGAGCTTGGACTGTACTTGTTTCATCTGGAATCAGCCTCCATTTTGTAGCCCTTGCCCCAGACGACCTTTAAGTATCGGGGCTCGGCAGGGTTATACTCGATTTTTCGCGGATGTGGCGGATGTGAACCGCGAGCGCATTGTCTGCGTTCAGCGGCAGATCGTCCCAGACGCGGCGATAAATTTCGCTGGGGGAGAAGACTTTGCCGGGGTTCTGCATCAGAAAGCGCAGAATATCATATTCCTTGGGCGTGAGATTTACCGCCTCGCCGTCGAGCCGCACGGTCTTCGCGTCGTCATCGAGCTCAATGCCGCCGATATGAAGCACGCTTGCGGTCACCGTTCCACCGCCGAGCTGGAGGTAGCTTCGCAGCTGGGACTTCACGCGCGCCATGACCTCGATGGGGTTGAAGGGTTTGGTGACATAGTCGTCCGCCCCGCGGTAAGCCCCAGGATCTTGTCGTTGTCCTCGGATTTTGCCGTAAGCAGAATGACAGGGACGTTTGGAAAACTCGCGAAGCCGCTGCATGGTATGAAGACCATCCAACCCCGGCATCATGATATCGAGCAGCACCAGGTGCACCTGCTCGCGCCGGAGAATCTCCAGCGCCTGCAGGCCGTTTGACACGCCGAAGACATGGTAGCCCTCTGCCTGCAGATAGATCGTCAGCGCGGAAACGATATCTTTTTCATCGTCACAGACCAGAATGTTATACATTTGCTTGTTCTCCTTGCTTTCACTTGTACTTATCATACCAGAATTTATGCTTAAGAAACAATGCGGAAAATCTTAAGATTTCATGAAGATCGACGTGCGCTTGACAAAGGCGGAGAAATTCGGCAAAATAGGGGTAAGCTTTTTTGAGGAAGGAGCATGTTTTATGAAGGTATTACTCGTCAACGGCAGCCCGCACAAAAACGGCAGCACCGACAGAGCCCTGCAGGAGGTTGAGAAGACGCTCGAAGCCGGCGGCGTGGAGACGGAAATCTTCTGGATCGGCACGGAGCCCGTCGGCGGCTGCATCGGCTGCGGCGGCTGCCGCAAGAAAGGCGAATGCGTCTTCGGCGGTCCGGTCGTCGAATTTACCGGGAAGGCGAAGGAGGCAGACGGCTTTTGTGTTCGGAAGCCCGGTCCACTACGCGGCGGCGTCGGGCAATATGACGTCGTTCCTGGACCGCGCGTTTTATTCGGCGGATGCGGACGTGTTCCGCTTCAAGCCGGCGGCGGTTGTGACGGCAGCGCGCCGCGGCGGAAATTCGGCGGCCTACGAGCAGTTACTCAAGTACCCCGGCATCTCGCACATGCCGATCGTCTCGAGCCAGTACTGGAACATGGTGCACGGCGCAAACGCGCAGGACGTCGAGCAGGACCTCGAGGGTCTGCAGACCATGCGCGCACTCGGGCGCAATATGGCGTGGCTGCTTCACTGCATCGAGGCGGGCAAAGACCGCGGGCATCGAGTCGCCTGCGCTCGAGCCCTTCCAGCGCACAAATTTCATTCGCTGAATCCAAATGCTATATACCGGGCGGCAAATCGCTTGCCGGTATATTTTTTGCGCAATTTTACGAATAATTTATACATATATACTGCAAAATATATGCATAATTATGACAAAAATATGCAAAACGACGGAAAAATTTCAATGGGCAATTTGTGCAGCTTGCGTATTGCATTTTTATGCAAAAAGATATAATATTTATCCATAAAATTTGACACGCGGAGGCAGCACCATGAAAAAGGAAAACATCAAGAAAATCGTTCTCGCCTACTCGGGCGGTCTGGATACGTCCATCATCATTCCCTGGCTGAAGGAAAACTACAATAACCCCGAAATCATCGCCGTTGCCGCCGACGTGGGGCAGGGCGACGAGCTCGAAGGTCTCGAAGAGAAGGCGCATTAAGACCGGCGCAAGCAAGCTGATCATCGCCGACCTTGTCGATGAAATGTGCGACGAGATTATCGTGCCGTCGATCATGATGGGTGCGAAGTATGAAAATACCTGCTCGGCACGGCATTTGCAAGACCCATCATCGCCAAGAAGCTGGCCGAGATCGCGCTTGCAGAGGGCGCAGATGCAATTGCCCACGGCTGCACCGGCAAGGGAAACGATCAGGTCCGGTTCGAGCTCGGCATTCAGTATTTTGCCCCCGGCATGCCGGTCATCGCGCCGTGGAGAGAGTGGGGCATCAAGTCGAGAGACGAAGAAATCGACTACGCCGAGGCGCACAATGTGCCGCTGAAGATCTCCAGAGAGACCAACTACTCCAAGGACAAGAACCTCTGGCACCTGAGCCACGAGGGTCTGGACCTCGAAGACCCGGCAAACGAGCCGGATCTCGATAAGGCCAAGTTCCTCGAAATGAGCGTCTCGCCCTATCAGGCGCCCGACGTGGCTACCGAGGTTTCCATCGACTTTGAAGCGGGCGTGCCCGTAGCCGTGAACGGCGAAAAGATGAAGGTCTCCAAGATCATCGCGAAGCTCAACGAGCTCGGCGGCGCAAACGGCATCGGCATTCTCGACATCGTCGAGAACCGGCTCATCGGCATGAAGGACCACGGCATCTATGAGACCCCGGGCGGCACAATCCTCTACTTTGCCCACGAGCAGCTCGAGATGCTGACGCTCGACAAGGAGACCGCACATATGAAGTCGAAGCTCGCCGTCGACTATGCGGACCTCATCTACAACGGCAAGTGGTTCCCCGCCCTGCAGGAAGCGCTCACCGCCTTTGCCAAGAAAGCCAACGAGAACTGCACCGGCACGGTCAAGCTCAAGCTCTACAAGGGCAACATGATCAACGCTGGCATCACCTCACCCAACTCCCTGTATTCCGAAAACCTCGTCACCTTCGGCGAAAGTGACTTCGACCAGGCGCAGTCCGCCGGCTTCATCAACATCTGGGGTCTTCCCACGAAGGTACAGTCCCTGCTGAAATCCGGCAAACTCTGATCTGCGCGGATCTGTTCCGTCGGCAGTGCGTTGCGGGAGGCTCGGAGTATACACGATACGCCTTCGCCTCCTGCGCCTTCTTCCGGCGGAACATCTCTCGCGCAGAGAAGACGCGGATCTGCTGCGTCGGCAGTGCGTTGCGGGAGGCTTGGGTATACACGATACGCCTTCGCCTTCCCCGCCTTCTTCCGGCGAAACATCTCTCGCGCAGAGAAGATGCGGATCTGCTGCACCGGAACTGCAATACAACGTAAAAACAAAAGAAATACCAGACAGCCTGCCCGGGCGGGCAGGCTGTTTTGCGAGGAATAAGCTATGAAACTTTGGGCAGGACGCTTCCAGAAACCGACCGACGAGCTCGTCAACGATTTCAACGCCTCCATCTCCTTTGACCAGCGGCTCTACGAGCAGGACATCGCGGGCTCCAAGGCGCACGCGCAGATGCTCTGCGACTGCGGCATTCTCACGGCGCAGGACAACGAGAAAATCCAGCAGGGGCTGACGGAGCTTCTGGCGGAGATCGAGGCGGGCAAGGTTACGTTTACCGCCGACAACGAGGATATCCACATGAACATCGAGACGCTTCTGACCGCGCGAATCGGGGACGCCGGAAAGCGCCTGCACACGGCAAGAAGCCGCAACGATCAGGTCGCGCTCGATTTCCGGCTGTATCTGCGCGAGGAAATTTCCGGCGTGATCGAAAAGCTTCTGCAGCTGGAGAAGGTCCTGTGCGAAAAGGCGAAGGCGCATACCCAGACCGTCATGCCCGGCTATACGCATTTGCAAAAGGGCGCAGCCGATTACATTTGCGCAGCACCTGCTTGCCTACGCCAGCATGTTTACGCGCGACATCACAAGACTGGAAGACTGCCAGACCCGCATGAATGAGTGCCCCCTTGGGCTCCGGCGCGCTGGCCGGGACGACGTATCCCATCGACCGCTTCCAGACCGCCTCGGCGCTCGGCTTTGCCGCTCCGATGAGAAACTCTCTCGACGGCGTATCGGACCGCGACTACGCGCTGGAATTTCTGTCCGACGCGTCCATTCTCATGATGCACTTAAGCCGGTTCAGCGAGGAGATTATCGCCTGGTGCAGCTGGGAGTTTAAATTCGTTGAGCTCGACGACGCGTATGCCACGGGCTCGTCCATCATGCCGCAGAAGAAAAACCCGGATGTGGCAGAGCTGGTCCGCGGCAAGACGGGCAGAGTCTACGGAGATCTGATGGGGCTTCTTACCGTCATGAAGAGCCTGCCGCTGGCATACAACAAGGACATGCAGGAGGACAAGGAGCCGGTCTTCGACGCGCTCGATACGCTCAGCCAGTGCATCCCCGTGTTCACCGCGATGGTCGATACGATGACGGTACTGCCCGAAAACATGCGCACGGCAGCGGGTAAGGGTTTTTTGAACGCGACTGACTGCGCCGATTATTTAACCAAAAAAGGCATGCCCTTCCGGGACGCCTACAAAATTTCGGGGCAGCTGGTGTACCTGTGTACGCAAAAGGGCTGCACGCTCGAAGAGTTGTCTCTGACGGAGCTGAAGCGGCTCTCGCCGCTGTTTGCGCCAGATGTCTACGAGGCGATCAGTCTGGACACCTGCGTGTCCCAGCGCAAAAGCTACGGCGGACCCGCGCCCGAGCAGACTGCCATGCAGATTGCAGCCATCGAGCGTTTCCTGGCAGCACATACAAAGTAAAGAAATCCCCGCCGACGAATATCGGCGGGGATTTCTATGTTTGCCTCGCAGAGTTTCGCGCCCGCAGTCGAGGCGCAGCCAATTCCGTCTGAAAGCGTTAGCTTTCAGACAGAAAAAGAGAAGGTCACAGTACGTCGGCACGGGCCAGTAGGAGCTGGCGACGAGCGTTTCCATGTGGTCGATGGTCTCGCGGACCTTGCCCATGGCGGGCACAAGCTGATCGTGGCAGTAGTGCATTTCGCCCTCGGCGTCGAGCGTTTTGGGCATGGTGTCGAGCGCGGTTTTGAGCGCGGCGCAGCGGTCGAGCAGGTCCTCGCCCAGACGGCTTACGGACGCGGCGAGCGCGGACTCCACCCGGCAGGTATCGCCCGGCAGGGCAGCTTTTTTCTGCAGAATCGCGCTGCAGAGGTCGCGCGTGTAGGCCGTTGCGGCATTTAACAGCGTGTGCTGGACGATGTCAATGAGCGTGGACGCTTCGATCTTGATGACCTTGGAATAGTTTTCCATGTGGATCTCGTGCCGCGCCAGCATTTCGCTGCGGCTGAACACGCCGTGCCGGGACAGAAGGTCAATGTTCTTCTCCAGAATGAACGCGGGCAGTGCGTCTGCGGTGGAGGCGAGGTTTGCAAGCCCGCGGCGCTTTGCCTCCTCCAGCCAGCTGCCTTCGTAGCCGTTGCCGTTGAAGAGGATTCTGCGGTGTGCGCGCAGTGCGTCCCGGATGAGCGCATGCAGCGCCGCTTCAAAATCCTGCGCGCCTTCGAGCGCGTCAGCGTATTTTTTCAGCTCCTCTGCCATGATGGTGTTGAGGACGATGTTGGGGCCGGAAATGGACTGGCTCGAGCCGAGCATGCGGAACTCAAATTTGTTGCCCGTGAAAGCCAACGGCGAGGTGCGGTTGCGGTCGGTCGTGTCCTGCGGAATGGTGGGCAGCACGTCCACGCCGATGCGAAGCGCGCCTTTTTTGCGGTCGGTGTAGTCGGTCTCTCCGATGATGGAGTCGATGACATCGCTCAGCTCGTCTCCAAGATAGATGGAAATGACGGCGGGCGGCGCTTCCTGCGCGCCGAGACGGTGGTCGTTTCCGGCAAACGCAACCGTCGAGCGAAGAAGCTCCTGATACTCGTCGACGCCCTCAATAAAGGCCGTGAGGAACAGCAAAAACTGCGCGTTCTGGCTCGGCGTCTTGCCGGGGGCGAAGAGGTTTTCGCCCGTGTCGGTGCCCAGCGACCAGTTATTGTGCTTGCCGGAGCCGTTCACGCCCGCGAAGGGCTTTTCATGCAGCAGGCAGACCAGCCCGTGCCGGTCGGCGACCTTTTTCATGATCTCCATCGTCAGCTGGTTCTGGTCGCAGGCGGTGTTGCAGTCGCAGTACACAGGGGCCATTTCGTGCTGGCTGGGGGCGACCTCGTTGTGCTTGGTCTTGGAGTAGATGCCGAGCTTCCAGAGCTCTTCGTCCAGGTCCTGCATATAGGCCGTCACGCGCGGGCGAATGGAGCCATAGTAATGATCGTCCAGCTCCTGCCCCTTGGGGGGCTTTGCGCCGAAGAGTGTCCGGCCGCACATGCGAAGGTCCTCGCGCTTTAAATAGAGCTCCTTATCGACCAGGAAATATTCCTGTTCGGGGCCGACGTTTGCGATGACCTTCCGCGTCTTTGTGTCGCCGAACAGGCGAAGAATCCGCACCGCCTGACGGCTGACCGCGTCGATCGAGCGCAGAAGCGGCGTTTTTTTATCGAGCGCCTCTCCGGAGTAGGAGAAGAAGACCGTCGGGATATAGAGCGTGTCGTCCTTCAAAAAGGCGTAGGCCGTGGGGTCCCACGCGGTGTAGCCTCTTGCCTCGAATGTCGCGCGTAGTCCGCCCGACGGGAACGACGAGGCATCCGGCTCGCCGCGTACCAGCTCCTTGCCGGAAAACTCCATGACAATCGTGCCGTGACCGGCAGGGGGAAGATGAAGCTGTCGTGCTTTTCGGCGGTGAAGCCGGTCATGGGCTGGAACCAGTGGGTAAAATGCGTCGCGCCGTGCTCTAAGGCCCAGGCCTTCATGCCGTCCGCGATGTCGTTGGCGACGGCGAGACTCAGCGCCTTGCCCTCCTGCAAACACGAGCGCCATGCATCCATGGCGGAGGACTGGATGTACTGCTCCATCGTCTCCTCATTAAATACGCAGCTGCCAAACAGGGCAGGAATCCGATTGGCGGTCTCATTCATGTCTGCATCCTCCTTTTCTGCGCGTAATATACGCGCAACCTGTAAAAATTTCAAATATACGGATATTTTACGGCGCAGGAGGAACAAAATCAAGTGTGAATTACGACAAAGCAGCGAAGAGAAGAATTCTCCGAACCGGACAAAAAAACGGAAAAACGACACTTCTCTTTTTGGCGTTCCTGCGGTAAAATAGAGCGTACAAAAGAACGAGTCCCAAGGAGGAACCCCATATGAAACTGATGATCGCGTCCGACCTGCATGGCTCGTCTTACTGGTGCGCGCGCATGCTGGAAGCGTTTGAAACCGAGCAGCCCGAGCGGCTGATGTTTCTCGGCGACATTCTTTACCACGGACCGAGAAACGATCTGCCGCGGGAGTATGCCCCGAAGCAGGTGATCGCGAAGCTCACGCCGCTGAAAGATAGAATTCTCTGTGTGCGCGGCAACTGCGACTGCGAGGTTGACCAGATGGTGCTGCCGTTCCCGGTGCTGGCGGACTACGGCTTTTTGATGCTGGAGGGCCGGGCCGTCTATCTCACGCACGGACATGTCATCAACAAGGCGCATCCGCTGCCTTTTGCCAAGGGCGACATTCTGCTCCACGGCCACACGCATGTACCGGCCTGCGAAGACTGCGGCGATTTTACGTATCTGAACCCCGGCTCGGTGTCCATTCCGAAGGAAAACTCGCCGCACAGCTATATGATCTATGAAGACGGCGTCTTTTCGTGGAAGAATCTCGAAACCGGCGAAACGTATCGCACGTTTTCTATTTCTTAAAAATCCTTAATTTACCGGAAAACCATGCCTTTTTGCACAAAAACCTGCTATGATAAGGGCAGAACTTCCCGGAGGGACGCTATGAAACAAAAAAGACTAGTTGCTGCGCTGCTCACGCTGGTGCTTTTGGCAGGGCTCACGGGCTGCGCAAGAAAATCGCGCCGCCCCGCGCTTCCGGCGGCGCCTTTGCAGTCGACGTTTAAACAGGACGAGGCGGACTTGGGGCAGGGCGAGACTGCGTCCTTGCAGAGCGCGCCGGTGATGAAAAGCGAGGCGGCAGAATCTGCGCAGGCACCCGTACCTAGAGCAGACAACCGAAGAGCTGCTGGAGGCATTTTTGCAGCCGATTGAAAAAGCGGACGCATTCTATCAGGATTATACGGTTGAGCACCGCGCGGCGTATAAAAAGCTCCGGCAGCGGCCGGAGGAAGTTATTGCGCTCGTTCTGCCGGAGCTGCTGGAAAACACGGCGGCGCTGGAGTGCTACAGTGACGACACCTCGCGCACGACGCTTTTGTACTGCCTGCTCAAAGACACGCTGAAAGACGAGACCTTTTGCTGGGACAGCGACAGTTATCGCTGGCTCTCGGACATGCTGGCGGAGTATATCCAATTTGCAAGCTGGCATGCGCTGCAGGGGGACGAGGCATACTTTCGACGAATATGCGCCGCTCATGGGCTTTTCGGTCGCGGTGATGCGGTCAAAGCCCGCGCTGCGCCTGAATATGACGCCGTGCGAGCCGATGACCAACGCGCAGGCGCTCACCAACGCGAAGCAGGTCTTTGCCGCTGCGCTGGAGGGAAAAAGACGCCGAACGCTTCGGCTTTGACGCGTGGCCGGAGAATGCTGCAAACGGGTTTGACTTTACGACGAACTGGACGCTGTCGCAGAACGAACAGGGCGCGGTGACGCTCACGGCGGTCGACCCCGACACAAAGGAAAAAGCTGTGCTTACCTACACGCCGAACGCGGCGGAGATGCACAGCCTGCTTTCGGGTTACGGTACGCTCACACTGACAAAGCCGGACGGAGAACCGATTTCGCTTCGTTCGCAGAACGCGGACGCGGCTTTTTTCACCGGTGACGAATGCGAGCCCCATTCAGGACTATGAGATGGTGCTTGAAAACGGCGTGGAGATCGGCATGGACTATAATACGGTCCTCGCGCTGATCGGAACGCCCAATCAGGTGTGGTCCGACACCATGGCGGGTATGGGCATGGAGAGACTCGGCGTTATGTACGATTTTCACTACGATGAAAACCTCGTTATGCGTCTGCACAACATCAGTTTCCGCTTCGCGGAGGACACATCGACCAGCATTACCTCCGCGCTTCCGGCAGCGCGCGGCATTGCGCTCGGAGAGGCGATGCAGTCCGTTTTCTCAAGATGCCGGCCTATGATACGACGCAAAAAGTGGGCCGTACAGGAAATTTACGGCTGGGCAGATCCGTCCGGCGGCACGGCGACGCTTTCCTTCGTTGCCGACAGCTTCTATGCGCTCGATATCCTAACGCCCGGCGGCCGCTGCTTCAACATCACTTTTGCGAGAATCGATAACTCCGTCAAGTGGATGGACGTGTCGTGAACCGAAAAACGATCAAAGCCCGCAGCTGCTTTGCAGCTGCGGGCTTTTCGGCTTGTCAAAAAACCTCGTAGAGTTTCGCCCCCGCAGGGCGAAATAAAATGAAAAACCATGTTATCCGGCGGCTTTGCCGACCGGAAGCATCCATATCCCCTGTCGCTGTTTTAATCGTCGACCGACTCAAAATCCGCGTCCATGGCGTCGTCTTCGAAGCTGTCGTTCGGGTTTTCATAGGAGCCCTGGAAATTGTCCTGCGCGTTCATGTCGACGCCCGCCTGCGAAAGAAGTTGCTCCAGCACGTCGGCGCTCGAGACCATCTGCGCAGGGTCGCGGGATTTGATAGCGCGGCGGACATTTTTTGACGGCGTCTGCAATTGCCGCTTTCTGCTCCTTGTCTGCCGGTTTTGCACCGGAGGCGCGGTAGAGCAGATGCTCGCAGCGGTCCTTGGCAAGCGCTTCTGCTTTGAGCTTTTCGTCTTCGGCGGCATACTGCTGCGCGTCGCGCACGGCCCGGTCAATTTCCTCGCGGCTCATGTTGGAGGTCGCGGTGATGGTGATGGCCTGCGCCTTGCCGGTGTCGAGATCGGTCGCCGAGACGTTTACAATGCCATTCGCGTCGATCGAGAACGTGACCTCGATCTGCGGAACGCCGCGTGGCGCTCTGCGGATACCGGTGAGCTGGAAACGCCCGAGCTCCTTATTCTGCCGCGCCATCGGGCGCTCACCCTGCAAAACATGCACGTCGACCGAGGACTGGAAGTTGGAGGCGGTCGTGAAAATCTGGCTCTTGCGGATGGGAAGGGTCGTGTTGCGCTCAATGACCCTTGTGCATACGCCGCCAAGCGTCTCAATGCCCAGAGACAGCGGGGTCACGTCCAGTAGCAGCAGCCCCTTCACGCTGCCGGACAGAACGCCCGCCTGCAGGCATGCGCCCATGGCGACGCACTCGTCGGGGTTGATGCCCTTAAAAGGCGTGGCTCCCGTGATCTGGCTGACGAGCTCCTGAACGGCGGGGATGCGGCTCGAGCCGCCCACCATCAGGACCTTGCTGATCTGCGAGATGGTGATGCCGGAGTCGTTGATTGCCTGATTGACAGGCGCTTTGGTCGCCTGGACAAGCTGGGAGGTCAGGTCGTTGAACTTTGCCCGCGTGAGCGGGATGTCCATGTGAACAGGACCCGACTTCGAGACGGCGATGTACGGCAGCTCGACCGAGGTCTGCGTCATGCTTGACAGCTCAATCTTCGCCTTTTCCGCCGCCTCGCGCACGCGCTGCATGGCGACCGGGTCGCGGGAGAGGTCGATTTTATTCTCGCGCTTAAATTCCAAGACAAGGTAGTCCATGATGCACTGGTCAAAATCGTCGCCGCCGAGGTGGTTGTTGCCCGCTGTGGCGAGAACCTCAATGACGCCGGAGGAAATGTCGAGAATGGATACGTCGAACGTGCCGCCGCCGAGATCATAGACCATGATCTTCTGGCTCTGCTCCTTGTCAATGCCATAGGCAAGCGCCGCTGCCGTCGGCTCGTTGATGATGCGCTGTACGTTCAGCCCTGCAATCTTGCCGGCGTCCTTGGTCGCCTGCCGCTGCGCGTCGGTAAAATACGCCGGAACGGTGATGACCGCCTCTGTGACGGGCTCGCCAAGATAGCTTTCCGCGTCCTGCTTGAGCTTCTGGAGAATCATCGCCGAGATTTCCTGCGGCGTATATTTGTGCCCGTCGATGTTCACGCGGTAGTTTGTGCCCATCTGGCGCTTGATGGAGGAAATGGTCCGGTCGTGGTTCGTGACGGCCTGCCGCTTGGCAAGGCTTCCGACCATCCGCTCACCGGTCTTGGAGAAGGCGACCACCGACGGCGTGGTTCTGCCGCCCTCTGCGTTGGGAATGATGACAGGCTCGCCGCCTTCCATCACAGCCACACAGGAATTCGTCGTACCAAGATCGATCCCGATGATTCTGGACATACATGAAACGCTCCTTCAAAATACTTGAAAAATTCTGCCCTGCAGGGGAGAGAGAACCGGTCAGTTCGCGACGACGACCTTCGCGTGCCGGAGGACCTCCTCGTCCATCGTAAAGCCGGTCTGCACGACCTGCACGATGCGCTCCTCGGCAACCGTCTCGTCCGTCACATGAGACACTGCCTCGTGATAGTCGGGGTTGAAGCATTTGCCGAGCGACTGCATGGGCTGGACCTTGAGACCGGCGAGAATTGAAAGCAGGTTCTGCATCATCAGCTCGATGCCCTTGCGGTAGGCGGCGTCCTGACAGGGGCGCCGAGAGCGCACGCTCCAGATCGTCGTAGAGAGGCAGAAACGCAAGAACAGTTTTGCGCTGCGCGTCTTTGCCGCCGTCTCGCATGCGCCCTGCTGTGCGGCGGCGGTAATTTTTATATTCTGCCTCCAGCGCCTCCAGACGAAGGTCCGGCGCGGGCGGCTGCTTTTGGTAAACAGACTCATAGAAACGCCCGCCTTTCAGCTCTGCCTGCCGCTGCCGAAGCCATACGAATTGTAGCTGCCGGAGGACGGCTGGTTATAGGTCTCGGAGTAGCCGGAGTCGGGCTGGTTGGAATAGCCGTAGTAATAGGACGGATACGCGCTGTAGGCGCAGCTGGTGAAGAGCCAGCCGAGCAGCTGCAAAAAGAAGGTACGCGCCGATAATCTTGCGGAAAATTCCGCCGCTGCCCGGGCGGCGATAAGTCCACTGATACTGCGTGTTCTGCTCATTCTGGTCCGAGCGGCTGCCGGGCTGATAGGTGTAGGTGTAGCGGTAGTAGTGCTGGTTCGGGTCCTGACCGTCCTGAGAGCCTGCCTGCGAGGTCCAGAAGCCGAACGGATCGTAATACTGCTGGTTCTGCTGCTGATACGCCGACTGCTGCTGGCGGTATGCCTGCTGATAGGCGCTTTGCTGCTGCTGTTGGCGATATGCCTGATATGCCTGCGGATTTTTGAGCAGGTCGTATGGCCTCGTTGATCTCGTTCATCTTCTTTGCGCAGGCGGCGTCGCCCGGATGGAGGTCCGGGTGGTACTGCTTGGCAAGGCGGCGGTATGCCTGCTTGATCTCGTCTTCACTCGCGCCGCGCGAGACGCCGAGTACCTCATACGGATCTCTTGTCATGTGCAATTCCCTCCTCCGCGCGTTGTATAAAGCTTATTATACCGTCAATTTTGTAAAAATTGTGAATCAAATAAAAACAATAGAAGAAATTCGGATAAAAATCCCGCCCGGACGCATGTCCGGGCGGGATTTGGAATGCCGGAAAGAATTTCGGGATAGACTTCGGAAAATTTGTTTAATCCTTCAGCGCCTGCAGAACGGCGCAGAGATAGGCGTAAACGCGCTGCACGGACGAGATGGACATGTGCTCTTTGACCGTGTGAATGTCATAAAGATTGGGACCAAAGGAGACGGCATCGAGCCCCGGAATCTTGCCGCAGAACAGACCGCACTCGAGACCTGCGTGAATTGCCTCGACCTTCATGTCCTGCCCGCACTGGTCCTTGTAGACTTTGCACATCACGTCGCGCAGGTGAGACTCGCGGCGGTATTCCCACGCGGGGTATTCCCCCGAAACGCACAGCGTGCCGTCGAGCCCTTCGGCAAGAAGCCCGATTCTGCGCAGCAGCAGCTGCTTGCGGCTGGCAACCGAGCTTCGAACCGAGCCCGAGCCCTCGAGACCCGAGCCGTTGACCTTGAAAATGCCGAGGTTGCAGGAGGTTTGCACCAGACCCGGAATGTCCATGCTCATCGACTCGATGCCGTTGGGGTAAAGCCCCAGGAAGCAGCAGACCTTCTTCGTGTCGCGCAGCGTCAGCGCCTGAGAAGCGACGGTGCCCGGTGTGAAGGTGACGGTGACGTCGGGGTCTGCAGCGGCGTATTCCCTGCGGAACGTATCTTGCAGCTCGGCGCAGATTTCCTGCGCGCGCGGAAGCTTTCCGTCCTCCAGCGCGATAACGGCGCGCGCGGCGTTCGGAATGGCGTTATCCTTGAGACCGCCCTCTGCCGAGACAAGGCGCACCTCCAGCTCGTCGACCAGCGCCTGCAGCACGCGCCCGAGCGTGATGGTTGCATTTGCACGACCCTTGTCAATCTCCGCGCCGGAGTGGCCGCCCTTGAGGCCGGAAATTCTGATCTCGGCGGAATCGAGCGCGCATTCGTTTGCCGTCATGGGGATTCTGACTGCCGCGTGTGCGCCGCCCGCGCAGCTGACGGTCAGGATGCCTTCTTCCTCGGAGTCGATGTTCAGAAGCCGCTTGCCCTGCAGAATGGAGGCGTCGAAGCCGACCGCGCCGTCCATGCCGGTTTCCTCGTCGATGGTAAACAGGCATTCAAGCCTCGGGTGCGCGAGGTCCTTCGCGTCCAGAACCGCCAGCGCCATCGCAACGGCAATGCCGTCGTCGCCTCCGAGCGTCGTGCCCTTGGCGCGGACAAAGTCACCGTCTACCTCCAGCTCCAGCCCGTCGGTCAGGAAGTTGATGGAGCTGTCGGGCGTCTTTTCTGCGACCATGTCAAGATGTCCCTGCACGATCACCGTGGGAGCGGCTTCATAGCCAGGCGTTGCGGGCTTGACGATGACGACGTTGTTAAGCCCATCCTGATGGACCTCTAGACCGCGGCTTTCTGCAAACTTCACGCAGTAGTCGCTGATTGCCTTTGTGTTGCCCGAGCCGTGGCGGGATGGCGCACAGATCTTCAAAAAAGGACAGGACATTCTTCGGTTCCAGCTGGTCTAATACACGCATGACAATACAATCCTTTCAAAATATGTTTGAGAAACCCATGACGGAAAAAGCCTCGCAGCGTTTCGCGTCCGCAGACGCGAAATAAAATGGAAATTTATGCTATCCGGCGGCTTCGCCGACCGGAAACATACTGCTCACCTCGCAAGTGTGGAATTTTGCCCCGTTGGGGCAAAATTCTGCGCGCAGCATCGACGAGGTGCATTCTTTGCCAAAAGCCCCTGCTTTTTGGCAGGCGGGCGTTAGCCTAGCTTTTCAAAATCCTCCGCACCGTGCTTGCAAAGCGGGCAGATGAAATCGGCAGGCAGCTGCTCGACCCTCATAGACGTAGCCGCAGATCTTGCAGACCCAGCCCTTCTGCTCGGCGAGGGCGGCGGGCTTCGGCTTGACGTTTTCAAAGTAGTAGCTGTAGGTCATGGCAGGGACGTTCGAGAGCTCGCGCGCCTCGGTCACATCGGCAATGAAGAGCACATGCGTTTCAAACTCGACCGTCTGCACAACCTTGCCGGACAAAAATGCCTTCGTGCAGGCGGGGACATAGCAGACGCCATTGATGGCGCGCGGGGTCGTCTTCGCGTCGGCAAACTTGTCGACATCCCGGCCAGACTGGAAGCCGTAGTGCTGGAACATCGCAAACGGCGCGTCCTGCGAGAGAACTGAAACGTTGAAGACGCCGGTTTTCTTGATCATATCGCAGGTATAGTTCGCCTTGTTGACGGTGATGCTGATGCGCTTGGGGGTATCGGTCTGCTGCATGACGGTGTTGATGATGCAGCCGTTGTCCTTTTCGCCGTCGCGCGCGGTGAGAACGTAAAGGCCATAGGAGAGGGAGAACATCGCGTTCTGCTCGATGGGCTTGGCATCCTCATGGACCGCGGGCGCGGGATAGTCCATGCTGTCATAGATCGCCTGCGCAAGAACGTCCATCTGCGAAAGCTGCGCTTCCTTGAGCGAGGACTTGATGGTCAGACCTTCGTCCAGAATCGTGCAGTTTTTGAGCTTCTGGAACTCTGCGCGCATGAGACCGCCTGCCGTGGGCGCCCAGGAGCCGTTTTCAACCAGCGCGATGGTCCGGTTCTGGAGGTTGTGGTTCACGATGTCATGGACCAGATTTTCCATGTTCACGAACATGCCGGCGTTATAGGTTGTGGAGAAGAAGACCAGGTGGCTGGCGCGGAAGCACTCGGAGACGATGAAGCTCGGGTGCGTCGCGGACACGTCGTACATCTTCACATCGCGCACGCCGAGGTCGGCAAGCTTCGAGGCAAGAATGTTCGCCGCGTTTTCGGTGTTGCCGTAGACGGAGGCATAGGCAATCACGACTGCCTGCTGCTCGGGCTTGTAGGTTGCCCAGTGGACGTATTTGTCGATAAACCAGCCGATGTCCTTGCGCCACATGGGGCCATGGAGCGGGCAGATGGTTTCGATTTCAATCGTCGCGGCCTTTCTTCAGAAGCGCCTGTACCTGCGTGCCGTATTTACCGACGATGTTGGTGTAATACCGGCGGGCATCGTCGAGCCATTCGGTCTGGAAGTTTACTTCGTCCGCGTACAGGTTGCCGTTCAGCGCGCCGAAGGTGCCGAACGCGTCGGCGGAGTAGAGCGTCTTCGTCGTCACATCGTAGGACACCATCGCCTCCGGCCAGTGCACCATGGGGGCCATGACGAACGCAAAGGTGTGCTTGCCGGTGCAGAGCGTGTCCATCTCGCCGACAATGACGGCGCGCGCGTCGATGTCGAACGTGAAGAAGTTCTTGATCATTGCCAGCGTCTTTTTGTTGCAGACGATCTTCACATCCGGGTGGCGCAGGACGAGGTCCTGCATCAGCGCGCAGTGGTCCGGCTCCATGTGGTTGACGATCAGATAGTCGAGCGGGCGGCCGTTCAGCACGTGCTCGACGTTTTCAAAGAAGATGCCGCTCACGGAGCTGTCGGCGGTATCCAGCAGCACCGTCTTTTCATCGAGCAGCAGATACGAGTTGTAGCTCACGCCGCGCGAGATAGGGTAGACGTTTTCAAACAGCGCAAGCCTCCGGTCGCTCGCGCCGACCCAGTACAGATCATCGGTCATTTTTTTGACACAATACATATGCATTCCTCCTGAAATTCATGGATCAGCCAGGGGCTGTTTGCTTCTGTCCATAGCATACCACAAGGCGCGGAAAAAAGCCAGAACTATTTTAAGAATAATTCTTAAAATTGAAGTTCTGCACACGCGAGACGGATTGCATTTTTTTGCACGCAATCGGGTATGATACAAAAAAGAAGAACAAACAGGAGGCGAAGGACTTGAAAAGAGTCTTGAAAATTGCTGGAATTCTGCTGCTGGTGGTGCTGGATCGCCGTGCTTTTGTATGTAGGCTACGTCTTCGGGACCTATTCGCGCATCGAGGACAATCAGGAACTGAGCGTCACACACGGAAGCAGCGGCGTGCAGACGGCCGAGCCAGAGACGGACTATAAAATCCTCAGCTGGAACATCGGCTTCGGCGCGTATGAGTCGGACTACGGGTTCTTTATGGACGGCGGCACCGAGTCGCGCGCGTGGTCCAAAGAACGGTTGGAAAAGAATCTTGACGCCATCGGAGAAACTGCCGCGGCGCAGGATGCAGACCTGATGCTTTTGCAGGAGGTCGACTTCGACTCCGACCGGAGCTACCATGTCGACGAGGCGTTGAAGCTTCGCACGTTTGACGGTCTGGACGTTTCTACAGACAGCGTCTTTGCCGTAAACTATCACTCGGCCTACCTCTTTTACCCCATCACGCAGCCGCACGGCGCGTCGAAGTCCGGGCTGCTCACAATGTCAAAGCTCGGCATCCGCAGTGCGGTACGAAGGAGCTTACCGGTCGAGACGGGCGTGACGAAAATTCTCGATCTGGACCGGTGCTACAGCGTAACGAGAATCCCGGTTTCGAACGGAAAAGAGCTGTGCCTTTATAACCTGCATTTATCTGCCTACACCTCGGACGGGAAAATCGCCGACGAGCAGCGGGAGCTTCTGCTCTGCGACATGCAGGCAGAATTTAAAGCGGGAAACTACGTCATTGGCGGCGGCGATTTCAATAAGGATCTGCTGGAGGGTGGCAGCGAGGCCTATTTCGGCGTATCTACGGCGGATTACAACTGGGCGCAGCCCGTGCGCTTTGATCTGCTGGAGAAAACCGATATCCGGCTCATTGCGCCGCAGGGAAAAGACGGCGCGGTCCCCACGGTCCGCAACGCGGACGGTCCGTATCACGACGGGCAGCTGGTGTTGTCGGTCGACGGCTTTCTTGTCTCGCCGAATGTCGAAGTGACGGACAGCGAGGTCGTGTCCACCGGCTTTGCCTACTCTGACCATAATCCGATCTGCATGAGCGTCACGCTTCTTGCGCAATAACAACACCCCGACGCAGCTGGTTTTGAGCTGCGCCGGGGGCGTTTTTACTTTCGACCGGTCGAGCCGAAGCCGCCGCGGTCCGTGTCAGACAGCGTGTCGCACTCTTCAAACTCGATGGCAGGCTGGACCTCGAAAATGCGGAACTGGCAGATGCGGTCGCCCTTTTCGAGCGTCGTGTCACGCGTGGCGTAGACGGGGAGCTTCCATTCGTCGTTCGTGCCGCAGTAGCTGTTGTCGATCACGCCGACGGAGTTTGCCTGCAGGAGCCCCCAGCGCTTGAAGGTCGACGAGCGCGGTGCGGTCCGCGCCTCATAGCCCTCGGGCAGCTGCATCGAAACGCCGAGCGGCACGAGCGCAAAGTCCCCCGCGTGCAGCGTCATGTCCTGCGCGCAGTAAAGATCGATCCAGTCGCCCGTTTTGGTCAGCTGCAGCCGCGGTGCGTCCGGGGAAAAATAATGAATCTTGATTTTCGGCATAAGCTTCTCCTGTCCTTATTGTCTTTCGTCCCAGAGAACGACTGTTCCGGCGGCGAGTGTTTTCGGCATATCAATCAGGCGCTGGTTGCTCGAGCCCCGGAAGCGCAGCGAGAGATTTTTCTGCGCGGCAATGAACGGACCGTCTACCAGAACGTCCAGATGCTCCAAAAGCGCCTGCGTTATGCCGGGGAGCATCGGAAGATTCCCGCCGTAGACATAGCCTGTGAACGCCCAGATGGACTTTTCCGGAAGCTCCTGCCGGATTCTGCGCGAGCAGCAGCAGCGATTCCTGATTTGTGCGGGTCGAACGGTTCGCCGCCGAGGTAGGTGATGCCGCGGATGTAGTCGGGGCGAGCATGGCAAGCAGGCGGTCGGAGACCTCGTCGGTGAACGGCTCGCCGTAGGAAAAGTCCCATGCCTCTTCGTTGAAGCAGTCCTTGCAGTGGTGCGTGCAGCCGGAGACGAACAGGCTCACGCGCACGCCGGGTCCGTTTGCGATGTCGCAGGACTTGATACTGGCATAATTCATAAAAACCTCCGTCGCGCAGGGCGCGATTCTGTCTTGACAAATGGCAATGTTCTGTTACAATGTCAGCTTTGGAACGACTATCTTAATGAAGGAGGTGCGCGATGGAAGCGCACGATCAGATTTTGCACGGTCTTCTGGACATGGGGCAGATGCTGCTTCTTTGCGGCGCGGAAATCAACCGCGTGGAGGACACCATGACGCGGCTTGGAAGAGCCTATGGCGCGAAGAAGGTCGACATCTTTGCGATCACGTCCGATATTGTACTGACGATCCTGTTTGAAGACGGCGTGGAGCTGACGCAGACGCGCCGTATCCGGAAGTCGTCGTCGTTTGACTTTGTCAAGCTCGAACGGCTCAACGCGCTCAGCCGCCGCATCTGCACCGAGCCCGTGAGCGCGGCGGAATTTCGTGCGGAGCTGAAAAAAATCGACCAGGAAAAGCCGAAGGTGCAGCCGCTGTATCTCGGAAGCGTCGTGACGGCGCTGAGCTTTACGCTCTTTTTCGGCGGCTCCTGGGCAGACAGCATCCTTGCCGCCTTCGTCGGCGCGATGGTCTGCTTCATGCAGCAGCAGGTGCAGCCCGTGTTCCGCAACGCTGCGTTTTTCCAAGTGCTGGTCGGTCTTTGTCGCGGGCAGCTTCATCTGGTTCGTCTGGCGGCAGGTGCCGGCGCTGGACGTCGATAAAATTTCCATCGGCGTGATCATGCTGGTCATTCCGGGCGCCGCGCTGACGAACGCGGTGCGCGATATGCTGGTCGGGCACACGATCTCGGGGCTTCTGCGCATGTTCGAGTCGCTGCTTCTTGCGCTGATGCTTGCCATTGGCTTCGGCAGCGCAATTTATCTGTTTGGGGTGTAAGAGATGGTCGGAAATTTACTGACGGCGCTGTTTTCCACCGTGGGCTACTGCCTGCTGATGAACGTGCCGGTGAAAAAAATCATTCCCGCGTCCGTCGGCGGCATGCTCAGCTGGCTGCTCTATCTGCTGTTAAAGGACCATGTGGCGAGCGTATTTTATCTTCTTGTCCTGGTGGGCGCGTTCGCCGCGACCTACAGTGAAATCGCCGCAAAGCTTGCCAAGACGCCCGCAACGCTGTTCCTGCTTCCGGCGCTCATTCCGCTCGTTCCCGGCGGCTCGGCGTATTATGCGATGCTGGGACTGGTGCAGAACCGCTTTGACGATATGCGCCATTACGCGCTTCTTACGGGGCAGTGGGCGGTCGGACTGGCGGCGGGCATCTGCGTGGTGGCAGTCATCCGCCAGATCGGGCAGTACATGCAAAGGCACGGCGGCTAACCGGGCGGAAGAGCTTTGACAGCGTGAAGCGCAGCGCTTCGCGCTGTTTTTATACTATCACACGATTGCCGCTTCGTAAAGGAAAAAGCGGGCACGTTTGTGGGTGCCCTGTTCTTCCGCGGCGATTTTTGCGACGCTGACCTCCTGCATTTCGGTGCTGGAATCCATCGTGGCGAATTGCGTGGAAATTTTCCGCACCGACCGAAAAAAGACGGTTGTTGTTCTGTCCGTGATCTACCTTGCGGCGAGCGCCGTCATTGCGCTGGGCTACAGCGTATTCTATTTTGAGCTGCCGCTTCCCAACGGCTCGGTCGGCCAGCTGCTGGACCTCATGGACTATGTCAGCAACTCCGTCATGATGCCGTTCATTGCGCTGCTGTCTACAATTCTCATCGGCTGGGTCAAATCGCCGCAGTACGTCATCGGCGAGATGGAGCGAAACGGCGAGACGTTCCGGCGCAGAGGCGTGTACACGATCATGATCCGCTATATTGCGCCGGTCATGATGTTCGTGCTGTTTTTGCAGTCGACCGGGATTTTGTCCTGAGATTCAACCGGCAAGCCGAAGGCTTGCCGGTTTTTGCGCGAAACAGAAGATTTTCCTTTTATATGGAAATCTTTCGTGCTATACTGAGAAAAACGCAGGGAGGCGGGCAGATGGCAGACGGCGCGAGACTCTATCAGATACTGCGCGGCAGGCTCTATGAAAGGCTGCCGCTGCTGGCGCTGGCGCTGGGGCTGCTCGACTGGCGCGAGGGGGAGAAAACCGGCACCGACGGACGGTTTTTTTACGCGCCCATTTCGTTTCTGGAGCAGGCGCGTAAGATCGCCGGAGGGCGCGGAAAAGACGCTTCTTCACAGCGTGTTGCATGCGATGCTGCTGCACCCGTGGCAGCGGGGGTGAGTAGACGCGCAGGCGTGGAGCCTTGCCTGTGACATGACGGTCGGCTTTCTTGCAAAAAGGCTTTTGGGGCAGACGCTTGATGAAACGCAGGCAAAGGCGTTTTACGCGCTCAGAAAGGGAACGGCGTTTTCCGCTTCGGCGGTCTGCGCGCAGTTAGATGGCGACTTTCCGGTTCCGCGCGAAACGCTCCGGGCGCTTTTTGCGCAGGACGATCATGCCCTCTGGAATGCGGCACAGGAGCAGGCAAGGCTTCCCGTTTCCGGAGCGGATGGCGCGGGCGCGCCTGCGCTCTGGCGGCGGCAGAGAGAGAAACTTCTTCCGTTCATGCAGGAGGAGAAGCCGAAAATCGGCACCGGCACGGCGGGGGGTAAAGCTTACGGTTCTGGACAGCCCGGAAAACAATGTGCGCTTTGCAGGGCTCCTGCGGGCGTTTTCGGTTCTGCGGGAGAACCGGCACGTCAGCGATGCCGACTTTTCCTATTCGTGGTACGCCCACGGCATGGAGCATTACGACGGCGTGGCGCTTATAGAGCCGCTGGAATATTCCGAGGAGCGGAAGCTTCGGGAGCTTGCGATTGTGATTGACACGTCGGCGTCCTGCTCGCGCGGGCTGACCGGCTGGTTTTTGCGCGCGGTCCATGATATCCTGCTGCGTGAGCGGCTGTTTTTCGACCGCTTCCGGCTGCACATCCTGCAATGCGACTGCGAGGTGCAGCAGGACACCCTGGTGACAAATCTCGAAGAATTTCAGTGGTATCTGGACCATCTGGAGCTGTATGGCGGCGGAGGCACGGATTTTCGCCCGGCGCTGCGGCGCATCGACGAGCTGGTCGCGTGCGGAGAGCTGCCGCATCTGGGCGGCGTTCTGTATTTTACCGACGGCTACGGTGTATTTCCCGAGCGCGAGCCTGCCTACCCCGTCGCGTTCGTGATGCTCCGATACCGGTACGACGATATCAACATTCCGCGCTGGGCGATACGGCTCGTGCTGGACGCGGACAAGCCCGGGAGGGACGAAGGATGGATATAAAACAGGCAAAGGAAGAAATCAGGCGCGCGGTGCTTGCCTATACCGAACGAACGCCGGATGGCGCGCTCTGCATGCCGCTTGTGCATCAGCGGCCGCTTCTTCTTATGGGACCGCCGGGCGTCGGCAAGACGGCGGTATTCTATCAGCTGGCGCAGGAGCTGGGGATCAATCTGGTGTCCTACACCATGACCCACCACACGCGCCAGAGCGCGCTGGGGCTGCCGCTGATCCGCGAGAAAATCTTTGGCGGAAAACCGTATTCCGCCACCGAGTATACCATGAGCGAGATTCTGGCAAGCGTCTATGAGCGGATGGAACAGACGGGCATCCAGACCGGCATTTTGTTTCTGGATGAAATCAACTGCGTGTCGGAAACGCTGATGCCCGCGATGCTGCAGCTGCTGCAAAGCAAGCAGTTTGGAACCCATAGGCTCCCCGAAGGCTGGGTCATTGCCGCGGCAGGCAATCCGCCGGCGTACAACGAGTCGGCAAGAAGCTTCGACACGGTCACGATGGCCCGGGTTCGGCTGCTTGAAATTTCGGAAGACTACGCCGTCTGGCGCGACTACGCGCACGCAAAGGGGCTTCACCCGGCGGTCCTTTCTTATCTGGAGCTGAATCCGGAGCATTTTTACTGTGTTGAGCGCGGCGCCCGCGGAAGAAGCTTTGTAACCGCACGCGGCTGGGAGGATTTATCCCAGACGCTTTGCAGCTACGAGCGGCTGGGCTTTGCGATAACCGGCGCGCTGTTCGGAGAATTTCTGCAGCACGCGGAGGTTGCCGCGTCGTTTGAGGCGTTCTTCCGGCTCTATTCCGGTTGGCGGGAAAAACTGGCGCTTGCGCCGATTTTGTCCGGCAGGCAGAGCGGCTGCGCACCGGAGCTGCAGGGCTGTCTTTCGACGGGCGGCTGGCAGCGGTCGAATTTCTGCTGCATGCCGTCCGGCGGGAACTGGAGGATTACCGGCAGAGCGCGGCGCTTTGCGGCAGTCTGGAGAGCTTCGTGTCTGCCTTGCAGCAGGAAGCAGACCCGCTTCGCGCGGCAAAGGAAAATCTCTCCAGGCGTGAAAAGGCGGTGCAGCTGAGACAGGAGCTGGGTGTGCTGCCGCCCGGCGAGCAGGCGCGGGAGCGACACCTTGCAGCAAGGCTTCACGCGCTGCTGGACGATGCAGACGATCTGGCGGCATTGCGGCAGGAAGCCGAGCGCTGCCGGCAGGCGCTTTTGCAGCAGGAATCTTCGTGCAGCGCGCACCTGGACAACGCCATGGGCTTTGTGTACGATACCTTCGGCGCGGGGCATGAGCTTCTGATCTTCCTGACGCAGCTGGGGCGCCTTCCCGGCGCGCAGGCGTTTTTGCCCGGCAGCGCGCGATACAGGACGCTGTGCAGGCAGACGCTTCCCGAGGAGCTGGCAAAAGACCTGTAAAATCAAAAGCTGCCGCAGACGGTGTTTCGTCTGCGGCAGCTTTTTGCGGCGTTACTTCTTTTTGACCGGGAAGCAGACCTCGGTGACAAACTCGTCAGGGTTCTGCGTCTCGTGCGGGCTGACGTGGTAGATGTCGAACATGGGACCGGCGTAGTCGTAGCCGTTGTCCTCCACCCACGCGCTGACAGTGGCGACAACGTCGTTGATCTGCGCGTAGCTGCCCTTGAACGTGCAGCCGGCGTAGGTCACGGCGGGAAGCGTCCGGAACTTCACGTGCTCGGTGTCCGGATACGTGCCCTTTACGGACTTGGAGGCCATGATCTCGACGTTCGTCTCCTTGAATTCGTTGTCGAGAAATTCGACCGCGCAGTAGCAGGGGTCGCCAGGCACCAGCGCCATCGCGGCCGTCTCGCAGCACAGAACGTCCCATACCATGCCCTCGTCCTGATAACAGGGAATGGTCATGCGCACCGTGGCGCAGTAGCGTTCGGGAAGCGTTTTCAGTGTGACATTGTACTTCATAGGTTCGTCCTTTCGTAAGCGGTTCCTCGCTGCCGCAATCAGACGAAGGCACTGCGCGGTGTCTGCGGCAAGCAGCTCCAACTGCTGCTGCTGCGCGGCCAGATGCGCGTCGAGTGCGTCCTTGTCGTCATACAGCTCCAGCAATTGTCCGATTTCCGCCAGATGAAAGCCCATGTCCTTGAGCGCTGTGATGCGCCCGACGGTTGGCAGCTGGTGCTCGTCATAGTAGCGGTAGTCGGTGAACCGGTCGACGTAGACCGGGCGCAGGAGCCCGATCTCGTCGTAATGCCGCAGCATGCGGACGCTGATTCTTGACAGCTTGGAAAAATCTCCGATTTTCAGCAAGGCGGTACCCTCCATGCAGTTCATTTTTGGATCCACAGGTATTGTAAAGCCTGACACAGTGGGAGTGTCAAGAGGGGAAAACAGGTTTTTTGCTGCCAGCCCGCAGCAGGGGCTTTTTGGCTGGACCACGGGTCCAGTCAAAAGACTTGTCCCGGCGCCCGGCGGGCGCAAAAATCCCCCGGTTTCCCGGGGGAACGCTCAATGCTTCGCACGCAGAAACGCCAGATTCAGGTCTACGTCCGTTTGGATACCGTCGACACGACCGTCGTTGCAGTATTGCCAGAGCTGGAAGTGATACGAAAAACTCGGCGTTTCGTTGTATTCGGCAAGCCAGAACACATAGTCCTGCAGGCTTTCCAGATCGAATTCCTCATAGCCGAAGCGCTGGTTAAAATACACGCCCGCACGGTAGCCTGCCTTTTCGACGGCGCTGCAGAACGCAAGCGCGTTTTTCGTGAGCTGGACGGAATTCATGCCGTCGGTCGGGCGTCCGCTTCAATGTCCTCCCAGTCAAAAATGACGGGATAGGAGAGGGGATAGTCCTTGATGCTTTCCAGCACGAAATTTGCTTCGTCGATTGCCTCTTTTTCATCGAGTGCCTGCGAGAAGAAATAGACGCCCACGTCAAGCCCCGCGGCAAGCGCGCCTTCGATGTTCTGCGTAAAATAATCGTCCGGCTGAATTTCGCCTTCCGTATAGCCGCGGTAGCCCACGCGGATCATGGCAAACTCCACGCCGTTCGCCGCGACCAGCTCCCAGTCGATGTCCTGCTGGTGCGACGACACGTCGACGCCGACGGAGGCAAGGGTGTCTTCGCTTTTATAGCGCTTGAAGCCGCCTTCTTCATAGAAGCCTGCCGGATCGTAGCTGTTTTCGGCGACGGTCGGCTCTAAATCGGCAGGCTCAACGGGAACTTCTTCGGCAGGTTTGTCGTCTCCTACGGTGCGGCTGGAATAGGTACCGATCTTTAAAACGAGCGACAGCGCGCACCAGAGCATGGCGGCGGCGAGCGCGATACACAACAAAATCAGAATCAGGCGTGTGCGCCCGACATGGCTGCGATGGTTTTTCATGGAACGCTCCTTTGGAAAAGTTTGTAACCATTGTAACACATTTGAAGCAATTCGCCAAGGCTTGACTTTTTCCGCGGGAGAAATTCCCCGTTGTGCAAAATTGCGCGATATAGTATAATGAGAAAAATTTCATTGATTTAAATCCGGCAAAAACCGCTTTTTGATTTGTGCCGGGAAAGGAGTTTTATGGACGAACAGGAATTTGAGCGCGACGAGCAATTGCTGGAAGCAAGGCGGCTCAAGCGGCTTGAGCAGCGCCGCCGGCGCAAGGTGCAGCAGCGTATTGTGCTGGGGCTTTTGCTGGTGATTCTGATTTTATCGCTGGTTCTGATTGTCCGCGGCTGCAAGAGCCGCAGCGCAGCAGGAGCAGCCCGGCGGGAGACGGCGGATCGCGCAGCAGAATGCGCCGGAATCGGTCGTGCCGACCGAGCCGGACACCACCGTCACGATTGCGGCCGTGGGCGATATCATGATGTACGACGAGCAGCTCGACGCGGCGCGGCAAGGACGACGGGACCTATGATTTCACCTCGAGCTTTTGCCGCCGTCTCGGGAAGCACAGTGTCGGCGGATCTGACGGTCGGGCAATCTGGAGCTCAACTTCTGCGGCCCTCCGTACTGCCGGGAAGCCCGATTTCCGCGCGCCGGAGGCGCTGGCAAAGACGCTCAGCTCGATTGGCTTCGATGTTCTGCAGACGGCAAACACGTACTCGATTCAGAACGGTCTTTCCGGGCTTCAGAGTACCATCCGGTATCTGGACGCGGCAGGGCTTTCGCATGTGGGAACGTATGCGGCGCAGGACGATAAGACGAGCCTCGGGGGCGTGCTGCTCAAGAACGTCAACGGCGTAAAAATCGCGTTCATTGCCTACACGAAGGGGCTCAACTATCTGACGCTTCCCGAGGGCGAGGAGTACGCGGTGGACGTTTTGTACACCGACTACGCCTCCGATTTCAACAAGATCAACACCGACGCGATCGTCGATTCCGTCAACGCGGCGAAGGCGCTGCAGCCGGACGTGATTGTTGCGATGCTCCACTGGGGCAGCGAATCGGATTCTGCGGTCACAGACTCACAGAAGAAGATCAAGAATCTGCTCTTTGAAAACGGCGTCGACGCAATCATCGGCTCGCATTCGCACATTGTCGGCCCCATGGAGCAGGAGCAGGTCACAACGGTCGACGGCACGGAAAAGACCTGCTTTGTCGCCTACAGCCTCGGCAATTTCTTCTCCTCCATGGACGACAGCTACGCGAAAAACTGCCGCGAATCCGTTGTGCTGAACCTCTCGTTCACGAAAAAACGGACAGACCGGTGCGACGTAGCTGTCCGGCGTGAGTTATACGCCGGTCTATCTCATGGACCACGGCGAGGGACGCGCAGACGCGCTATGAAATTCTGCCCATCCGAAGCGCGATTAACTCGGGGCTCTTCCCGGACATGGAGCAGACGCTCACGGACGCAATTGCGCAGCTGCGCGCAGCGACTGCCTCGGACTACGACTCCGGCAAGTAAGCGGGGGTGGAGATGGCACAGTCGAACTATGATATCACGCTCTCGCGCATGCCGGGGAATTCCTGAAGTACGACCAGCAGCGCATGATCCGTATGTTTTGCCATGACTATGACGCAGATCATCTTTATCTGCGCTTTTTGGACCGGCGTTACCGCGTCTCGCGCGCGGCAGGAACGATCGAATGGGAAACGGGAGACAGCGTCTGGCGGCCGGCGGGGTTTCTGGATGCAATGACGATCTATGATCTTCTTTGCTGCGCGAAAGACGGCGCGGCGCTTTCGGGCAGGATACAGCAGGCCGAGCACCTGCCCGGCACGATCCACGGAGCGAACCCCGCAAAGGGCGCGTTCGATGATTTCGCGGCGCGCTGCGATGAAGACCCGCAGAAACTGAAAAAAGCCTGTCTGGCGCTGGGCGGGATCGAGCTTTCCGATGGTGAACTCTCGTTTGAGATTCCGCTTTTTGATCTTCCTGCCCGTTATGGTGCAGTTCTGGTCGTCGGACGAGGAGTTCCCGCCGGTGTTCAAGCTGATGTGGGATGAAAACGTGCTGCAATTTTTGCGCTTTGAAACTGTGTGCTATGCGGCGCGCTTTCTCGTGATGCGCCTGCAGGCGCACATGGGACTGTGGGTAGAAGAAACGGAAGGACATATGTAAACGAATCCCGGGGCTGCAGGTTCTCCCGGGGGATAGTTTAAACATTAAACAGGAAATTGACGACGTCACCGTCCTTCATGACATACTCTCTTGCCCCTTCGCTGCGAAGAAGTCCCTTCGCCTTGGCATTTGCGAGCGTGCCGCAGGCCTTGAGATCGTCGAAGGCGATGACCTCGGCGCGGATGAAGCCGCGCTCAAAATCGGAGTGAATCTTGCCCGCTGCCTGCGGGGCTTTGGTGCCGTTTTTGATCGTCCATGCGCGGCACTCATCCGGGCCTGCCGTGAGGAAGGAAATGAGGCCGAGCAGGCTGTAGCTGCACTGAATGAGCCGGTCCAGACCCGATTCTTTCAGACCCAACTCCTCCATGAACATGGCTTTCTCATCAGGGTCGTCGAGCTCGGCAATATCCGCCTCCAATTTTGCGCAGATGGGAAGCACCTGGCTGCCCTCGGACTCGGCGAGCTTCTTGACCGCCAGGTAGTGGCTGGCTGGATTCGGGGGTGTTCACCTCGTTTTCACCGAGATTCGCGGCATAGATTGTCTTGCGCAGCGTGAGCAAATCGCTCGTCGCGATCATCGCAGCATCGTCTTCCGAGCACTCGAACGTGCGCGCAAGGTTGCCCTCGTTCATATAATCGCGCAGCGCGGTAAAAACGTCTGACTTCGTGGTTGAAGCGCTTGTCGCCGCCCTTGGCGTTTTTCTGCGCCTTGTCAATGCGGCGGTCGATCATTTCAAGGTCGGCCATGATCAGCTCGGTGTTGATGATGTCGATGTCGCGCAGCGGATCGGTCGAGCCCTCAACATGCGTGACGTTCGGGTCCTCGAAGCAACGCACGACATGGACGATGGCGTCGCAGCCGCGGATGTTGGACAGAAACTTGTTTCCGAGGCCCTCGCCCTTCGACGCACCCTTCACGAGGCCTGCGATGTCTACAAACTCAATGACAGCAGGGGTGAACTTCTTCGGGTTGTGCTGGTCGCGCAGCCATTCGAGCCGCTTGTCCGGCACAGAAACAACGCCGACGTTCGGGTCGATGGTGCAGAACGCATAGTTGTCCGCGGCAACGCCCGCGTTCGTGATGGCGTTGAACAAAGTGGACTTGCCGACATTTACGCCCTTTTTACGCCCTTTTTAACTGGTGGCGTAGCCTGTTGAAATTGGCGTATGGCATTTACCAGTGACTCGTCCGTAACATGGACGTATCTGTCCATAGTTGTTTTAATGCTTGCGTGTCCCAATAGCTGTTGCAATACTTTAGGCTGCACGCCACGCTCAATTGCGCGTGTAGCATAAGTATGTCGTAAAGCGTGCATGCAAAAACGCTCGATGCCAGCTTCATCACATAATTTATATAAATGTGTATCGTAGGAACTGTTTTTTGCAGGTTCTCCTGTTCGCCAGTTGACAAATACCAAATCCCGCATAACAAGACATTTATTTTCGCCTGTCCTGCTGTCTATATACCCTAAAACCTGTGACAATGTTTCAGACTGTTTTCGTTGGTCTTTTTCATCATAACAGCTTTTAAGAATAGAATATGCTTTGTCAGTAAGAGGAATGGTACGATAACTTTTTTGTGTCTTAGGTGGTCCCGCACGCCAATATCTTCGGCTGTGCCGATACTCTAAACTCTTACTGACAGTTAACGTACGCTTTTTCCAATCAATAGAGTCCCATGTTAAACCAATCAATTCTGCCGTTCTCAATCCTGTTTCCAGTAACAAGGCGTACTGCCTGTAATTATGAGAACGCTCTGCGGCTTCCAAGAACTTTTCCTGTTCCTCAACGGTTAAGTATTTAATATCATCTACTGCCCGGACTGGTTTCGTATATCGAACACCATTCATAGGGTGCTTTGCAATAATATCATTCATAACTGCTGATTTTAACATAGTTCCCATTGTGATATAAGCCTGACGAATGGTTGAGCCTGCATAGGTGGTTTCCATTCGGTTAAGAACAGCTTTACAGTGCATAGGTTTTACATCAGCTATGCACATGGCACCTATTACGGGTTGGATATTCCATTTGTAACGCTCTTTATAATTTCTTATGGTATTCGGTGCAAGGTCACAAACGATATTTTCAATCCAGTAAGTAAACCACTTATCTACTGTCATATCGGGAGAAGTGGCAATAAGATTATGCCGTTCTTCATATCTTGCGTCAGCAAGCCAGTTTTTCGCTTCCGGCAATGTTTCAAAATACTTCTCTTTACGTTTGCCGTTTTTTGCGTAGTATCTTGCGGAGTATAAACCGTCCTTTCTTTGGTAAATGCCTTTGCCGCACTCTTTACTTTTTAGATTTTTGCCCATTTAGCGGACTCCTTTCTTATCTCAAAAAAGAGTCCAACGCAACTATATATTATAGCATAAAGACTCTGTTTTTTTCAATCTCAATAACAAGAATTGTCGATTAGATATTCATATTGTCAGCTCACGCCGGATATATTCTTCAAATTCACGACGTTTGACTAATTTTCTTGTCCCCACATATAGTACAAATGGACAATTGCCGCCTTTCGTCTTTTCAAATTATCATATTAGGTTTTGCCGGGGTCATTCTGCTCGGAGCGCTGCTGCTGATGCTGCCGATTTCCACGACAAATGGGCGCGTAACTCCATTCAACGAAACATTGTTCACTGCTACATCTGCTGTCTGCGTGACAGGTCTTGCCGTGCAAGATACTGGGAGCTACTGGTCGGGCTTCGGGCAGACGATTATTCTGGTGCTGATTCAAATCGGAGGCCTTGGCGTCGTAACCGTAGCAGCATCGTTCGCTCTGCTGTCAGGGCGAAAAATCTCCCTGATGCAGCGCAGTACAATACAGGATGCGATCTCAGCACCGAAGGTCGGTGGAATCGTTCGACTGACACGGTTCATCCTGCGGGGGACATTTCTAATCGAACTGCTGGGTGCACTTGCTATGATGCCGGTATTCTGCCGGGACTATGGATGGCGCGGAGTCTGGATGGCGGTGTTTCATTCCATATCCGCATTTTGCAACGCTGGGTTTGATATTCTCGGAACAGAAAGCAACCGCTATCCATCTCTTACCGGCTACGCGGACAGCCCGGTAATCAATATCACGATCATGCTGCTGATCGTGATTGGGGGCATTGGCTTTCTGACGTGGGATGACATTTGCGAAAACAAGTGGAAATTTCATCGCTATCGAATGCAGAGCAAGGTGATCCTTGTCA
>VOFG01000840.1_pt1 | contig 98001 bp, 158 predicted proteins | sample 5384171 | NCBI WGS metagenome assembly VOFG01 (sample SAMN12384726, study PRJNA508395) | human gut metagenome | isolation source: healthy gut F | host: Homo sapiens
TCCGCGGAACCGGAAACTACCAGGGCGGCGAAAGCCAGGAAGATATAGCCCATGTGCATCACGGAAGAGTTGCCCAGCAGCAGGTCCAGCCTTTTCTGGTTGGACGGTCACGTACCCCCACCCAAATGACATTGCAGACGAGCAGGACCAGCAGGATATTCGTCCAGGGAAGGAACCTGTTTCCATCAGCGGCTGGAACATGAAGAGCCCGTACAGGCCAAATTTTAAGCACTCCGGCATGCATCATCGCTACCGGAGCGGGAGCGGATGCGTATGCGGGGCTGCCCAGGAATGGAAGGGGAAGAGGGAAATCAGCGTGCCGAATCCGGCGATGAGCGAGGGCCCCGATGAGTTCCGCGCGGGCAAGTTCGGCGCCCGCTGGCCATGCGAAGTCTTTCAGGCCGGAGAAGGTGAAGCCAGCCTGCGTACCGATCATCAGCAGGGCTGCCAGCAGCACCATGGAGGCAAGCCCCAGGTAAAGCGTGGCGCGCCAGGCCGTGGTGCGGCGGTCGCCGCGTCCATACAGGCCGATCATCACGAAGGTGGGGATAAGAGCCAGTTCATGCGGAAGGCGAAGAAGGAGATTATGTTGTCGGACAGGAACGCCCCGGTGGCGCCTGCGGAAATCAGAAGGGCGGAGTTGTACCAGGAAGCTTCCCCCCTGGGGGCGGGTTGGTGCCCAACACGGTGGCGAAGGTAACCAGGATGGTCAGCAGCAGCATTACTTTGGACAGGGCCGGAGCCAACGTGAGCTGGAGGTCCATCCCTTCAAAACGGGACCAGCAGGAAGAACAGCCGTCAAAGCTAACCAGGGCCCAGATGCCGAGGGCCAGCGTCAGCGCGGTGCTGAGCAGGGCTGTCGGGCGTGCGGGCGCCTTGCACAGACCGATGAGGGCCGCGGCAATCAGAGGAATGAGAACAAGCCAGATAAGCATGGTATGTGATTGGTTGGTTAGGTTAGCAGGAATAGGAAGACGGGTGAAGTAGATGACCAGGAGCAGGCCAATGCCGAAGAGGGCCGTGTAGGCGGCCATGCTGCCGGACTGGAGGCGGCGCAGCCAGGGAGCCTATGGCGGCGGTCAACCGCGCCAGTCCGCCAACGATGAGGCCGGAGATGATGAACTGGTCCATAAAGTCGATGATGGCGGCCAGAACGCCCTGGACTCCCTGACCAGCAATTTTTTATCATAGAACAGATCAATATAAAGGCGGTTGGCGAGAGCCGGAAACGGCATTGCCGGAGAGTTTGTCAAGCCGGGGATCCTGCGTAGAAGGCAGCCGCCAGCAGGATTCCGAGCACCAGCGCCCCCATGGAGACGTAGAAGGGCATGCCCATGTGGAAGCTTTCGGAAACGAATCCGTTGAAAGGAACCAGCCTGTCTGCGATGAACCCGTAGCCGGAGATGAGAGCCGGACAGCCAGAATCAGCAGGGGCACCAGCATGAGGCCGCCAACTTCCGAGGCGTGTTCCGAACTGTGGCTGCGGCTCTTGCCGAAGAAGACCACAAAGATGACACGCATCATATAGAAGGTTGTCAGCAGGGCTACGCCCGCGCCGATCCAGAAGAAGACCGGGTTTTTGCGAAGGGCTGCTTCCAGAATGGCTTCCTTGGAGAAGAAGCCGGACGTGAACGGAATGGCAATCAGCGCCATGGTGGCAATGATGAAGGTGAGGGAAGTCAGCTTCATGCGCTTCATGATGCCGCCCATTTTCCAGATGTCCTGTTCATGGTGGCAGGCGAAGATGATGGCACCGGCCCAGGAAGAGCAGAGCCTTGAACCATGCGTGGGTGAAGAGGTGGAACATGGCTGCCTCCCCGGCCAGAAGTCCCAGGGCCATGACCATATAGCCGAGCTGGGAGAGGGTGGAGTAGGCCAGGACGCGTTTGATGTCATTCTGCTGGGTGGCCATGAAGGCGGCGATGACGGCCGTAATGGCCCGATGCCGGCAATGACATTGCAGGCCAGGGCGGGGAAGGCCTCAATGCCGATGGAGTATTGACGCGCACCATCATAAACGCCGGCGGCTACCATGGTGGCCGCATGGATCAGGGCGGAGACGGGGTGGGGCCTTCCATGGCGTCCGGAAGCCAGACGTGCAGCGGGAATTGGGCGGATTTGCCCACCGCCCGCAGAAGAGGCACAGTACCGTAATGTTCAGCAGGTTTTCACTGATTCCTGCGGGTATTTCCATCAGGCTGAAATCCAGCGTGTTGGTCAGCGCCCAGAGAGTCAGAATGCCGATCAGGAAGCCGAAGTCCCCGACGCGGTTGCAGATGAAGGCTTTTTTGGCGGCGTTGGCGGCAGTGTCCCGTGTGTACCAGTGGCCGATAAGCAGATAGGAGGAGAGGCCCACCAATTCCCCAGAAGATAAAGGTCATGGCGATGTTGTTCGCCAGGACGATGCCCGTCATGGAGAACATGAAAAGGCTCAGGCATGCGAAGTAGCGTGTTTTGGCCTTGTCGTCCGCCATGTAAGCCAGAGAGAAAAACATGGACCAGTAGGCCGATGCCCGTGACCACCAGCATCATACGGGGAGGAAAGGGGATCCAGCACGAAACCCAGGTCCACGGAAAAGATGTCGGAAATCGGGAGCCAGGAGAAGGAATCGGATCCGGTCCGGTCCAGCAGACCCAGGGAAAGGACGAAGGTCGCCAGGCAGGAGAAGGTGGAGGTAAGCGCCGCGACGTCAGGACGTTTGGTCAGCAGGAACCAGTCAAAGGCGGCTACGACCAGCGGCAGGAAGAGCAGAAGCCAGGTGTATTGAATATCAATATTGAACATGTTCGTGGAGTAGTGTGTTGCTCTTAGTCTTTCAGCGTGTTGAGATCTTGCGTGCTGGCCGTGCGCCTGGCCCTGTACAGGGGAGACGATGAGGGCCAGGCCGATAGCCACTTCCGCTGCGGCGATGGTCAGGATAAAGATGGAGAGGGCCTGGCCGTCATAGTTGGGCAGGCCCATAGTGCCCTGGGCGCGGGAAAACGCTACCAGGGACAGGTTGGCAGCACTGAGCATCATTTCCAGGCACATGAAGATGACGATGATGTCGCGCCGGACAATCACCCCCATCAGGCCGATGGCGAACAGGACGCCGGAGAGGATCAGATAATGCGTAAGAGGTATCATGGTGATGGCTGTGGTAAGGGGTTCTTTATTTTCCGGAAGGGCGGCGGCTCAGCACGACGACGCCGATGGAAGCCACCAGCAGGGCCAGACCGGCGATGACCAGGCTCCGGTTGTATTTGTCAAACAGGGTACGGCCCAGCAGGGCGGTGTCCGGGAATTCTCCGTTGTCTATCTCCTCACGGATGGTGGTGCCTTCCGGATAGAGGTGGGCGGAACATTGGGGGGAGGGGGGGGGAATGACGGAAGGAGCGCCGTTGTTGCGAAGGCTACAGGCGGGAGTTTCCATTCCGGTTTTGGAGGGGGCTGCGTCCTCCTGCCCGATTTTCAAATCGTTCCAGGCCTGTTCCGCGCTGGCCATCGGGCAGCGGTGCGTTTTTTGGCGCCGGGCAAAGAATAGATGATGCCAATAAGCTGGCCGAGGAAGAGGCAGGCGATGATGACACCGATAGCGACGGAGAAAGGCCTGCTGAAGGGGGATGTTTCCTGCTTCACATTCAGCAGCATGATGATGAACGCGAAGAGCACCATAATGGCCCCGGCGTATACAAGGATTTGGAGAATGCCCAGGAAGTGGGCTCCCAGCCCGATCATGACGGCGGCGGTGGCTCAAAGGAAAGAGCCATCATCATGGCGGAGGAGACGGGGTTGCGCATGAAGACGACCATCAGGGACAGGACCACGGCCAGGGCCCCGAAAACGCTAAAAAAGTATGTCGCTGGCAAAGATGTTCATAACGTACGGGAAATGGAGTGTTCGGGGGTTATTTGTATTGGTTCCACTTGTTGACCAGCCCCTTGCGGGTGCCGCCCAGTTCGTAGAGCTTGGCCTTGTTGTGGATGGCCTGGGTTTTATCCGTGGGGGTGAACAGGTAGTTATGGCTCATGAAGATGGCCTGTTCCGGGCAGGCTTCCTCGCACATGCCGCAGTAGATGCAGCGCAGCATGTCAATCTGAAATCCCCTGGGGGCTTTTTCCACTTTGCCCCACGGTCCTTCCTGTATGGGGCCGGGGGTGATGGTGATGGCGCGGGCCGGGCAGATGAATTCTGCAGAGCTGGCAGGAAACGCAGCGTTCACGGCCGTCTTCGCCTTTCACCAGCACGGGAGCTCCGCGGTAATATTTCGGCAGATGTTTGTCCCATCTGGCTTCCGGATATTGCATCGTAACGCCGATGCCGGAACCGGCCAGTTCTTTTTTGTTGCGGATTTGCCCAGCAGAGCCAGAACGAGGTGCCTGATAGTGAGCCAAAGACCGCCAAGAATGGATTGCAGATAGAACCGCTCTCCAAGGGAAATCTTCGGACGCTTGATCGTTTTGAAGGCCATAATAGTAATGTTGTCGGAATGAAGAAGGGGGGATTACTTGACGAAGTACAGGATGGCGGCTGTAAGGAAGATGTTGATGACGGCCAGTTCAAAGAAGACCATCCAGCCGAGCTTCATCACCTGGTCATAGCGGAAGCGGGGAGCGTCCACCGCACCCAGACGAAGAAGAAGGCGAAGAAGAGAAGCTTGAGCACATATGCGATGAGCTGGCAGATGACCGCCACCCAGTTGGCTACGTTTTCATTGAGCCAGCCGTCCAGGCCGAAGCCGATGGACCAGCCCCCCAGGAACAGCGTGATGACAAGGGAGGATCCCACCACCATGGCGGCATATTCCCCCATGAAGAATTGGGCGAATTTCATGGAGGAGTATTCCGTATGGTAGCCGCCCACGAGGTCCGTTTCACATTCGGACATGTCAAACGGCGTACGGTTGGCTTCCGCAAAAATGGAGGTGAGGAATATGATGAAACTGATAGCTACGGGCACCAGCAGTATCCAGCGCTGCCAGCTCAGGCCCTCGCCCCACACGGGAAGCAGGAGCCAGCCGTTGGCGGCCTGGTATTCCACGATGTTGGACAGGTCCAGCGTGCTGTAAATCATCAGCACAGGGATGATGGACAGACCCATGCTGATTTCATAGGAAATCATCTGGGCTGAGGAGCGCACGCCGCCCAGGAAGGGGAATTTGGAGTTGGATGACCATCCGGCCAGCACCAGTCCGTACACGGAGAGGGAGGAGATGGCGAACATCCAGAGGGGGCCTACGCTGAGGTTGGCCACCGCCATGTTGACGTTTCCGTAAGAGGTTTGAAGGTCTCCGGCGAAGGGAACCACGGCCGCCGTCATCAGCGGTGGCGCAAGCACCAGGATGGGAGCGATCCAGAAGTATACGCGGCGTACGAAGGGGGCGTGAAATCCTGTTTCAGGAACAGTTTGCCGCCGTCCACCATGGGCTGCACGAGACCGAAGATGGGGATGTCGCGGTCCAGGCGGAAAAAAAACGGCACAGGTTGGCGATTTTGCCGTCATGGGGCAACCCGAAGTAGTCCAGCGTCTTTTGAACGGCAGGTCGGATTTCATGCCGAAGCGGCGGAAGATGCTTAACGGAATGCCGGCGCGGTTGGGGCCTACGCGGTCCTGGATCCAGGCGGCCACCCGGCGTTCAATGTACACGCAGACCGGAATGAACAGAATGGTGATGGCAAAGCAGATGACGATTTTGATCAGCAGAGTGATGATATAAAACCACACAGGGTTGCTGAGCACCTCGTCGCAAAAAGGTTAGAATCGAATCAATCATGGCGGATTAACAGGTTGTATGCGTGTGAAGTGTGATTAGCGGCCCTGGTTTTTTCGCGTTCCACCACGGGAATGGTGACGCCGGTTTCCAGAATGGGCTGGCCCCCGTCTCCGATGGAACCCCAGGAGACTCCATTGAGTGCGCCGTATTCCGTGCTCATGGCGGTGAGGATGTCCAGGGCGGAGTTGAAGTCTTTCAGAGCAGGATTGCCTCCCAGCAGAAGGGTGATGTCTCTGAAAATCTGCCAGTCGTCCCGGGCGTATCCTATGGGCTGGATAGCGCGGTTCAGGCGTTGAATACGGCCCGTGACATTAATCATGGTGCCGAATTTTTTTCAGCGTAGGTGACGCCCGGCAGAACCAGGTCCGCATGGCGCGCCGTTTCATTGGCGCTGTGGGCGGTCATGAACAGGTAGTCCAGCTTGTCCAGATCTTCCGCCGTGAAGCCTGCTTCCGGGGAGATGAGGTCTTCCCCAGGGAGAGGATGCCCTTGATGGAACCGCTGCGAACTCCTTCGCGAATGGCGTCCAGCCTGGAACCGGGTTCGATATCCAGCACCAGCCTGGCCCCGTTCGTGTTCGGGTTGCGATCCGCAGAAATAAGCATGCCGTCGCTTTCTCCCATGCGGGGAACGATGTCCACCATATCCGTGCCGATTTGGGCGGCCAGATGGCGGACCATGTAAAGCTCTTCATTGGTCATGCGCCCGGAGGCAATGATGGCGAGCTGGTTCGGAGCAATGCGCTTGACGGCTTCCGCGGCGGAAGCCAGAGCCGGTTCCCAGGTGGAGGGGCGGTGGGGCGCTTCCGCATCCGTACGGATGACGGGCTGGGGAATGCGGGTTTCCGCATTGATGTATTTGTAGTTAAGGCGGTGAGAGTCCGGCATCCAGCAGGAGTTTACGGCATCATTCTGGCGCGGGGTAATGCGGTATACCTTGTCTTCTCTTGTCCAGAGGGTGATATTGGTGCCCGTTCCGCAGTCCACGTCAATGGTCTTTGTTTCCTTCAGGAACCAGACGCGCATTTTAAAGCGGAAATCCTTGGAAGTAAGGGCTCCTACCGGGCAGAGGTCCACGGTGTTCATGGAGTAGTTGCTGTCCAGCTCGCGGCCGGGGTAAACCGTGATGGCGTTGAAGGTGCCGCGTTGGGACATGGTGAGCACCTCATCGTGCATGATGTCGCGCATGAAGCGCACGCAGCGGCCGCAGAGCACGCAGCGTTCCTGGTCCAGGTTCACGCGCGGACCAATGCTCAGGTTTTTCTTTTTTGGTCTTTTTCTCTTCAAAACGGCCTTCCACCTGGCCGTAGTCGTTGGAGTATTCCTGAAGCTTGCATTCCCCGGCCTGGTCGCAGATGGGGCAGTCAGAGGGTGGCTGGTGAGCAGGAATTCCATTACGCCGCGGCGCGCTTCACTGGCCAGGGGCTGTCCGTGCGGATGCCCATGTTTTCCGCCACCGTGTTTGCGCAGGAGATGATGGGGCGGGGCATCCACTGGATGCGCTGATAGCCGTTTTCATCATAGGAGGGTGTCTGTCCCGGAGCGAGCCTGGGCGGCATCCCCTGTTCCACCATGCACATGCGGCAGGAGCCGGCGACAGCCAGCTTGGGGTGGTAGCAGAAGCACGGAATGGGCACGCCCACGGAACGGCAGGCGTCTGCAATCCGCGTGCCGCGCGGGAACCGGTGCCACGTTCCGTTGATTTGGACGTTCACCTTGCCTTCCGCGGCGGCAATGTCTTTGGGGAGTTTGGAAGCTTCTTCACTCATGATGACGGATGGGAGAGGGATGGTTTGAGAACTGGTGTTGCGTGCTGCTGTTTAGCGGGTGAGGAAACGGTTTTGCTCCTGCCTTCCTCCGTGTGGGGCAGACAGGCGTTGAATGGATCCGTCAGGGCTACGAATTCCTCCTTGAATTTGGAGACCATGGCCTGGGTGGGCCAGGAGGCGGCTTCACCAAAGGCGCAGACCGTTTTTCCTTCAATCTGGTTGGCCACTTCAATGAGCAGATCCACATCCGACGGGGCGGCTTTTCCTTCCAGGATGCGGGTGCTGAGTTTCATCATCCACGGACAGCCTTCCCGGCAGGGAGTGCACTGCCCGCAGGATTCATGGGCGTAGAAACGGTTGATGTTGTTCATGGCCCAGGGCATGGAGCGGGAGTCGTCCATGACGATGACCGCGCCGGAACCGGACATGGAGCCGTGCTGGGCGATGCTGTCCAGATCCAGCGGAATGTCGAAGAAGGTGATTTTTCCCATGGTGCCGTCCGTATCCTGCACTTTGTATTCCGCATCCGTGCGCATGACCTTGGAGGAGGAGCCGCCAGGTATCACGGCCTTGAACTGGCGCCCGTCCGCGGGCCGCCGCAGACGTCATACAGCAGTTCACCGAAGGTCATGGAGCCGGAGACGATTTCATAGAACCCAGGACGTTTGACGTCGCCGGAAACCCCGATGATGCGGGTGCCGGGGAACGTTTGGCTCCTTCCTGGCTGTAGGCTTCTCCTCCCATGGCCATGATGTGTTTCACCTGGCAGAGGGATTCCACGTTGTTGACAATGGTGGGGCATCCGTACAGGCCGATGGCGGCCGGGAAGTAGGGGGGCTTGATGCGGGGATAGGGGCGATCCCCTTCAAGGGAGTTGAGCAGGGCCGTTTCCTCACCGCAAATGTACGCTCCCGCTCCGCGGTGCAGGTGGATTTCAGATTATAGCCGGATCCCTGGATATTGCTGCCAAGGAAGCCGCGTTCGCGAGCTTCCTGGAGGGCTTTGAGCATGATTTCCGCGGCGATGGGAAATTCTTCGCGCATATAGATGTAAGCCTGATGCGCCCCCACCGCGTAGCTGGAGATGACCATTCCTTCAATGAGCTGGTGTGGATCCTGATGGACAATGTAGCGGTCCTTGAATGTGCCTGGTTCAGATTCGTCACAGTTGCAAACCAGATAAACAGGCTTCGTGTTGTTCGGCGGAATGAAGGTCCATTTCACGCCGGTGGGGAACCCCGCGCCGCCACGGCCGCGAAGACCGGATTTTTTCACCTCGTCAATGACGGCCCTGGGCTCCATGCCGAGCGCCTTTTTCAGTTCTTCATAACCGCCGTCGGCCAGATAGCAGTCAATGGAGGTATTCCAGCCCTCGCGGTTGACGTTTTTCAGAATGCGGCGCGTTTCCCTGGGGTGGGGTTCTTTACCGGGAAGATAGGTGATGCTCATGGCGAAAATCTGGTGCGTGGGAAATGGAAAGGGTTAGGCTGTCTGATATTTGGCAATCACTTCTTCCAGCACTTCCGGAGTGACTTTTTTTCGTACAGGAGATCGTTGACCATCATGTTGGGGCCAAAGCCGCAGTTGGCCAGGCATTCCACTCCTTCCACGCTCCACAGGCCGTCCGGGCTGACTCCAATGGGGTGGTGGTGGTCGATGCCGTTTTTGTCAATGCCCAGACGCGTGCAGATGGCGTCGAACAGGCTGTCCGCCCCCGCCATGGCGCAGGAAAGAGTGCGGCATACGCGGATGTGGTTTTTCCAGGGCACATCTGGCGCAGACCGGGATAGAAAGTCACCACGCCCAGAACATGGGCGGCGGAGATATTCAGTTTTTTTCTCCCACCCAGGCAATGGCGTCGCCGCTGATGAAGCCCGAATTTTTTCTGTATTTCATGCAGGATGGGCAGCACGGCGGATTTTTGCTTGCCTTCCGGGTAATGCGTAACGTATTCGCTGGCGGCGGCGTCAAGTTCCGGCGTTACTTCAAAGGCCGGGTAAAACCGTTCGCCCGGGCTGGGCTGGTGGGCGATAGTCGCGTCGATGGCGTTTTCAGCGTAATCGGACATGGGGAGAAAGTTTGGTGTTTGCGTTGAAGTGGATGAAAGTGGCGGGTGTTTAACGGTCGCATTCGCCCATCACGAAGTCGAAGGAGCCGAGAATGGCCGGAACGTCGGAAACCAGGTGGCCTTTCATCAGTTCCGGCAGGATGGACAGGTTGCAGAAGGAGGGGGAGCGCATGCGCAGGCGGTTGGGAAGCCCGCCCCCTTGGAGTCCAGGAAGAAACCCAGCTCTCCCTTCGGGTTTCCGCGGCAAAGTAAACCTGCCCGGCAGGGGCGTTCACCCCCATGGTCGTCGTCATGAACTGGCGAATCAGGGATTCCATGTCCGTCAGGACTTTTTTCTTTTCAGGCAGCGTGCCTTTGGTGTCCACCATGTTGATGGGGCCGTCCGGCATGGTTTCAATGACCTGGCGGATGATGCGCAGGGACTGGCGCATTTCTTCGATGCGCACGGTAAAGCGGTCGTAACAGTCGCCGTGTTCACCCACGGGAACGTCGACTCGTAATTCTCATAACCCAGGTAGGGGGGTGAGTTTGCGCAGGTCCCGCTTAATGCCGCTGGCTCGCAGGTTGGCCCCCGTAATACCCCCAGGAAAGCGCTTTTTCACGGCTGATGACGCCTACGCCCTGAAGACGGTCAATGAAGATTTTGTTTTTTGAGCAGGAGGGCTTCCGTTTCATCAAGGGTTTTGGCCGCTTCATCGCAGAAGACGAGCACTTCCTTGAGCATTTCATTGGGAACATCACGTGTCTGTCCGCCGATGCGGGTATAGGAGGAAGTGAAGCGCGCCCCAGTGAGCTGTTCGTAAAAATTATGGATTTTTTCACGTTCCTCATAACAGTACAGGAAAACGGTCATGGCGCCTACGTCCATGCCGTACACGCCTACGCCCAGGATGTGGGAGGAAAAGCGGGAAAGTTCAGGGCCAGTACGCGCAGGGCCTGTCCGCGGGGCGGTAGTTCCCATCCCAGCAGTTTTTCCACCGCGCAGGCATAGGCGATGTTGTTGGACAGGGGGCCAGGTAGTCAAAGCGGTCGGTGTAGGGAACAAATTGGCTGTACTGGATGGTTTCGCCTATTTTTTCCATTCCGCGGTGCAGATGGCCAACCACCGGATCACAGCTGATGATTTCTTCACCATCAAGTTCCAGCACCAGGCGCAGCACGCCGTGGGTGGCGGGGTGGGAGGGCCCACATTCAGGGTCATCGTTTCTCCGAGCGGTTCGGATGTATTGGTGAGATAGTCTGCGTTAGCGGCTGTATCTGCAATGGCGAAAGTTTTGGTGCTCGTCTTCATGTGGATGTCCGTGCCTGGCTGAACCTGATAATGGTGCCGGATGATTATGCCACTTCACACCATGCGGGCAAGCCAAATGTCAGTTTTTTTGGCATTCCGGGAGGTGGTGCGCGAGTCTCCTCAACTGATGAATGTTAGTCCTTTCTAACAATAAGCTTTTATATGGAACCTGCCGAATATGGGAAAAAGCGGATTAGGAATCCGCATATAACGTGAATCCCGAAAAGGACTACGCAGGGAGGCCGGCTACAATTTAAAGAAGATTCTCCTCCGCTGCGTTCGGACACGTCCAGCCATAAGGCCCGGCAGCCCTGTTTTCCTGGCACCCGCCATTCGGAAATAACTGAGCAAATTGCATTAAATTATTTTTTTCTCAATTTGTAGGTTGACTCCGGATTCCTAATCCGTTAGGAAAAAAATATGTTGAAGCCGAGGAGAATTTTTGTCTTTCCCATTGCTGTAACATTTTCAGTATTATTTATTTTATATATTATTTCATGGTTTTCCCCTATTGCCGGGGATTCCTTTATTCACGACAGGACGGGGTACCTTGGGCAGTTTCATATCCGCCATGTCTGGAAGGCCTGCGTGGACAGTTACCTGTATTGGAATCCCAGGCTGGGGAAATGGCTGCGTTTTTATTACTTCTGCTCCCCGGCTGGTCTGGACGGTCTTGAATCCCGTGTTTGTGCTTGCCCTTGTTCTTGGCCTTTATGTGCTCGCTCTGGGGAGAATGCCCAATCTCCGGCGGGAGTGCGGAGCATGGACGTGGTTGTTTGCTTTAAGCATGTTCGTCTCAGCCGGGGTAACCGTTTATTATGTCTGCCTGACACGCGCAGGCTCCATGAATTATGTGTGGACCGGATGCCTGATCGTATGGTTCATGAATATTTACAGAACCAGGTGGGGAAGCGGATAACCTCCCCTCGATGGGGCCTGTCCTCAGGATGTCTGATTTATGGGATTTTCTGCGGTGCCTGTAATGAGGGGGCGACGATAGGAATGGCGGCGGCGTTTTGCATCATGGCCGCGGTTGGCATGCTCCGGGACCGCAGGGTTGGCGCTTATGTATGGTGCGGGTTTGCCGGCGTTGCGTTGGGAGGCCTGTTTCTATTTGCCGCCCCCGGGTTGTACTCGCGGCTTGGCCATGATTTGGGAGCGAGTGAAGTTTTGAGGAAGGGCGGTTTTGCGCCTATGCGGAGTCTTTCGGGATATTGCTTTATTACCACGCGAGGATGCTGTGTAAAATATATGCCGTTTCCGCAGTATTAACGGGATTTTTGTTGTTCAGCGGCACGGAGCGGTGCCGGGAAGTAATCAGGAAGGAAAAGGAATCCTTCTTTTATATTCTTTTTTATTGTTGCTGGGGGCATCATGTCCGTTTGTTATTTTCCGGTGTGCATTCCCGCCCATCATGTTCAGTTCGTGTCGTCCCTGCCCGTTTTGGCGGCGTCAACCGTGTTGTTCTCCGTATTGTACCGGAATGAGATCATGGTGCGCGGATTGCGCGCGGTGACTGTTTGCCTTGCCGGAGCTACTTTGTTTTTCGGGGGGTGGTGTTCACCCTGGAGTATTATCATGTAGGCTCTCAGGCTTTCCAGAGAGAGGAGCTGATTCATAAGGCCTTCCAGGAGGGGGAATCTGGAACCGGAAGTTCCTTCCATCTCTCCTCTTTTCTTTGAAGGAAAAGTATCCGGAACGGATGGGAATTGGTGGGCCGGATACCAACCGCCGGTTTGGCATCCGCAAGCTGGTGGTGAAAAAGCCCTGAGGGAAAATGGCTATTTGACTATGTTCCGGGGAGTGAAGTGCATTTCCTGTTCCTCGATGCCGAATTGCCAGGTGGCCGTTTGCCACATGTTGACAGCAGGATTTTTCCAACGGACCTGGACGGTTACGGGGCTGAGCCGCAGGGGACGGGAGGGAGTCCATTTCAAAAATTTTTTTTTCCTTGGCGTCGTACCGGGCGTTTACCAGGCCGAAGCCGGAGACGCGCATTTCCATTTGCCTGGGATCCAGGGAGGGTTCCCCTGTCAGGGAAATGGATATATCGGGAGTCTGGTTTTTACCACGGTATTGGCAGCCGGATAAACGGGCTGGGCCGGGGCCGGGTAGGAATTCAGCTTTTTCCCGCTGCTGTTGCCAGGGGTGGCCGCCGGAGTTTCCGGAGTGGAGGGAACGTTGAAATTCAGGGCTCTGGTAAATGTCTTAGGGTCTTTGCCGAAGACCATGTAGCGGTGAATCCGCCAGCGGTCCGTGTCCTTGGTCACTTTTTTGGGGATTACCGTAAAGGCCGCCTGGAATCCGGCTTCTTCCGCCTTGGGGATCATTTCCGGCAGGATGAAGCCGCCCGGATAGCAATAGGCCTCCACGGAAGAACCGGGGAATTTTTTCCTGAAGGATTTTCCGGGAATTGCCTATTTCCGCCGTTGCCAGCTCCAGAACCGCTTGTGTACCTTTCCGCTGGGCAGCCCTCCAGGATCTTGGGTACAGGTGGCTGACGGGTGGCTGCCCAGGGTGGCGCCGCTATTCAGCATTTCCTGAATCTGGGCGGGGCTCATGGCTGAACCGCGGCCCGTGATGAATTTGGTGTATGGGGAAAATGGTAAAGGGGAACCCTGTTTCTTTCAGGATGGGATAGGCGTCCGTGTAGACGCTCTTCCAGCCGTCGTCGATGGTGATCATGACGCATTTGGCCGGAAGCTGCATGTCCCCCAGTTTCCATTCCAGGAATTCCTTCATGGAGATGACGGGCACTCCGGACGCCTTCAGCGCCTGCATCTGGGAGCGGAATACATCCGTATTCATGCGCATTTCCGTAGCGGGAAGGGTGCGGCTGAAATCATGGTAGCCCAGAATGGCTACGCGGGTTTCATGCTGAGGAACCGGAACGGGGGGAAAAAAGCCGTGGAGGGAATGGCAAGGGGTGCCTCCGCAGGTTGTGCCGGGGCATGCAGGTTCGTTTCTCCGGGAATGGGTTCCGCGTTAGGGATGGACTCCGCCAGGGGCGGAAGAGCCTGTCTCTCCGGGAATGGGTTCCGCCATGGGGATGTATTCATCCTTGCGGTTGGCTTCAATCAGGTCTTTGACGGGAACGATGCCGGCGGCCGGGTCTCCCTTGATGGTTCCCCCGATGACCGGGCCGGGAGTCAAGGGAAGGGGAGATGCCGGCGGCAGGTCGGGCGGAAGCTCCGCACATGCGACACCGGCTGCGATCAAGAAAACGGAAAGGAGGCCTGGGACGGAGCGCATATCTGCAACTACTATTTTTAAGTTTTCTGTTCAATCTTAAACTCAGGCAGGCATGACAGCCTGTTCCGTGCCGCGCGCGTTTTTTCCGGGGCATGTCTGGATTTTCCCGTTTGAATGCGTTATCACTAAAAAGCATGCAGACTCATTTTCCGCTCGCGGAAGAAAGGAGAGGCGTTTAGTCTGTCTGCAGACATGAGCTGTATTTGTCATTTCTTCAAAGTTCTGGCGCGCCGTGCAGGTCTGCTCACTGCCGTAGCTGCCGCCGTTTTTTCCTGGGGCTCCCGCCGGTGAAGCTTCGGCCCGCACGGCGGCTCCCGCTTATCCGGCCGCGGAAGTGGGGGGAATCCCAGTACAGCCATTTTCCCATTCCTCTCAATCAGTACAATCCGGTGCCGCCGGATGCCAGCCTGTACCAGGTGCTTAGTGAACGCAACAAACAGTCCGGCGGTTTCAACCTGGCAGTGACGCTCGTTTTCTTCGGCGCTATTATCCATACGTTTCTGGCCGGCCGCTTTGAGCGTTATTCCCATAAGCTGGCCCTGCGCTACAAGGGAAAAGCTCAGGAAACCAACTTCCGCGTGATGCATCCGGAAGAGCGCCTCCCGGTTTCCTTCGCGTCCGCCATTTTTCCATTTTCTGGGAGAAGTGGAAGCCGTGTTCGGAATCTGGCTTATCCCTTTCATGTTCGTGTGCTGGAAGTATTATTCCTTTGAGGATTTTTCCGCCTATTTGAATTATGACTGTTCCTTCACGGAGCCGATGTTCGTGATGATTATCATGATTATCGCTTCTTCCCGCCCTATTTTCAAGCTGGCGGAATATGTCGTGAACTGCGGCGCCAGGCTTGGGAAGGCCACGCCGGGCGCGTGGTGGATTTCCGTGATGTGTCTGGCTCCCCTGCTGGGTTCTCTGATTACGGAACCCGCCGCCATGACGATCAGGCCCTGATCCTAAGCAAAATTTTACGACCTCAAGCCGAAGAAAACCTTGATGTACGCCACTCTGGGGCTTCTCTTCGTGAATATCTCCATCAGGGGCACCCTGACGCACTTTGCAGCTCCGCCCGTAGTGATGGTGGCGGAAAAGTGGGACTGGGGCTGACTCACATGATCCAGCATTTCGGATGGAAGGCCGTTTCCGCCATCGTCATTTCAATTTGGCGTATTTTTCCTTTTCCGCAGGGAGTTCGCCCGCCTGGCTTCCCAGCAGAGGAGTTCGACGAGTTTGACGACGCCGTTCCCCAGTCCTGGGAAGACCGCAATGACAAGATACCGTTGTGGGTGACCCTGGCGCATGTCTGCTTCCTGGTCTGGACGGTTCTTTTTTGCCCATGAGCCGGTCATGTTCATCGGCAGTTTCCTGTTCTTTATCGGTTTCACACTGGCTACGCCGCAATACCAGAACCAAATGTCTCTGCGTGTGCCCATCACGGTGGGGTTCTTCCTGGCAGGGGCTGGTCATTCTGGGCGGCGTGCAGGCCTGGTGGCTGGAGCCGGTGCTGACGCGGCTGGGGGACTACGCCATGGTCGGGGCTACGCTGCTGACGGCATTTAATGACAATGCCGCCGTCACTTTCCTGGCGTCTACGGTTTCCCAACCTGCCGGAAGCCGTCAAATATTCCGTGGTGGCGGGTGCTGTGACGGGCGGCGGCCTGACGGTCATCGCCAACGCCCCAATCCGGCCGGGCAGGCCATTCTGGGTAAATATTTCAAAGGCATCAATCCCCTGTGGCTGTTTGCCTGGGCGGCTTTTCCCACTGCCATCGTGTTTATTTTCTTCACCTGCTTCGGCCATTAATGGCCGGAGCGTGCTATCATTCTTATGTTTACCGGACTCGTTGAAACAACAGGAACTGTGGAAGGGTTTACGCCTATTAACGGCGGAGCCAGGCTGACGCTGACCATTCCGTTCGGCCGTGAACTTTCCGGGGGATTCCGTTGCCGTCAACGGATGCTGCCTGACGGTGGATGCCCTGGAGGGTGAACGCATCTCCTTTGATCTGCTTTCCCAGACTCTCCGCGTCACCAGTCTGGGAACCCTCAAAGCCGGGGATGCTGGTTAATCTGGAACGCGCCATGTCCGCCATGGACCGTTTCGGAGGCCACTTCGTGATGGGGCATGTGGACCATACCGGTACGATTGCCGCTCTGGAGCCTGTAGGGCAGGACCACCGTTTGGAGGGGCGCATTCCGGAGGAACTCACCCGCTATTGTATTGACAAGGGTTCCATCACCATTGACGGCATTTCCCTGACCATAGCCAATTTGAGCGGCTCTCTGCTGGAGTTCTGGATTACTCCCCCATACTTTCGGCCGCACGAATCTGCAGAATGCCGTTCCCGGCCAGCCTGTCAATCTGGAAGTGGATATGCTGGCCAAGTATGTAGAGACTGTTTTCTGCCCGTGAACAACGTGCGGAGGGATAGTCCTGCCCGTAAGGAGAATCACATGCCGGGCATGCGGGCTGGTTTTCCTGCCGGACAATGAAAGTGCATTCCCGTTTTCTGCAGCAGGGGTGCCGGGATGCGGAGATTTTTGAACAGGAAACCGGGTATTGCTGTTCCGATGAAGGCAGGGCCGTGAGGGCGGAACAAAAATGCGGAGCGGGTTTATTTGCTACCGGGCTATTCCTCCCTTTGCCGTAATCCATTTCCCGCGTTTGACGACCCGTTCAAAGAACAGACCGTGACGTTCCGCTGCCATTTTCGTTTCTTCCCACTGGGAAGCCAGAATGCCGGAGATGACCAAAGCGGCATCCTTCTTCATGGCGGCGATGATTTGTGGAAAAGCCTTTTGCAGAATGGTTGAAAACAGGTTGGCGACGACAAGGTCACCCTGCTGGGATTCCGAAGGCTTCCATTCGAAGACGTCTTCCACAAATAAGTCCAGCTGTTCCGCCGTAACGGCGTTGCGGACCATGTTGTGCCGAGCCACTTCAATGGCCATGGGGTCAAAATCGAAAGCCGTGGCGTGCTCCGCCCCCAGCTTAAGCGCCGCCATAGCCAGCACGGCGGTTCCGCAGCCTATGTCCGTCATGCTCCATGATGTTTTTCTGCGGGATTTGGCAGCGTCGCAGATGAAACGCAGACAGGTGGATGTGGTAGCGTGGTCTCCTGTTCCGAAAGCCATTTCGGCGGGGACGCTCAGGATGCAGCGCGAGGGGAACTGTTTCCGCAGGGCGGCCAGATTCTCCGTAGAACTCTGCTCCGTAATGACCAGTGCGTCCCTTATTTTGAGCGGAGGGCGTTTTTTCCCGCTTCTGGGTCGCTACCCAGTCCTGCGTCTTGATTTCCCTGACAGTTCCTCCAAAATATTTTTTCAAGGCCAGGGCGTCTTCTTCATCATCGCAGTAAACGGTGATTCGAACCGTTTTCCCCCCTTTGATTTTTTGTAATAACGGCGTTCGGATTTCCGGCGATGCGTTCGCTCAGGCGTCTTCCCATTTGGCGGCGGAAAGTTTGTTCCAACTCCATGTCATGCAGAAAGTATGGGATTTTTCCGGCAGGGAGGCAAGAATGGATTGATTGTAACTGCATTCCCTCTGTTTTTGGGGCTGTGGGGCTCTATTGTTGAAAATTTGATTTATTCAAAGAAGAATATAAAACATCAACTATCAAACCATTTTATTTTCAGTATGGTTGCGAATTTGGAATCCGGAGTAAAGATTATTTTTTATATTCAATGGCCAACCTGTAAGAAGAGGAAGGAACCTTGTTCTATTCCAATCTTTTTTTCTAACAATAATTCATTGATTGTTATTTTGTTGTTTTGATGTTCGAATAACAACGGATTCCAAATTCGTACATTAAAAGGAGTGCTTTTGATATGCAAAACATCCAAATGTACAGATTATCATGAAATTATTTACTCTTGTCATGTTGTCCTTGGTTCCTTCGGTTACTGTCTGTTCCGGTTTTTCCAAGGAAGTTGGTATTTATTCAGGAACATATGGAAACGATGATGTGGAAGTATTCCTGCCGGAGGAAGTGACGTATCATCTGACCGGGGGATGGCGTCTTTTATGAAGGTGCGTTTACGTTTGACAATTATAATCCGGACAAGGGGGGCGCCGGAAACAGGCAGGGCGTTTTCTCCGGCTATAGTACACATTTTTCCAGCACGGAAGGAACGTCTCTCGGCTTTCACTGCACCGGGCTTAATCCCGGAAAGAACAGTTCTGCTTCCAAATCTTTTATTTTTGTCATGGGGCCATGGGAAAGCGGGGAGGAGTTTGTCGCTCCTCAGGTTACTTTTCAGGATTTGGGCGATTTGAGCTTCATTGCGGATAATATGGACATGATCGGCATTACTGATGGCGCCACGGCCGGAACCGGTGGCGGAAGGTATGGGAAAGCTGATTTTGTTTCTTTCAACAATGTAGGAAATATCGAATTCCGGGGGCTGAATCATGGGGGTATAGGCTTCAGCCGTTTGAATTCCTTGGCTTTTACCAATACCGGGGATATTTCTTTTACGGATATGAAGATGGGATATTCTTCCCATGGAGGCGCCATTTTTATTAACCAGGGGGATTCTTCCCTTTACTCCAAACCTGGAGATGGGAATATTTCTTTTTGACCATACGGGAAATATTATCTTCAGGAATCTTGTTAAAACTTCTTATTACATAAGTTCTGCGGGGATTTTTACCAATGAAGGGAGTATTTCATTTAATGATACGGAAAATATCCTGTTTGAGAATAACACGTCCACCGGAGGACCTGCGGCGATAGGCATCGGATCCATATTCTTACCGGATAACCAGCCGTCTTTGTCGTTTAGCAACATCCGGGGAGATATTATTTTTTAGAAATAATAAAGCTTCCGGAGGGAGCATGCCGGGGATGGCAGGCGCTATCACTATTTATGGATCTTTTAAGCTGGTGCAAACGGGTGATGTCCTGTTTGAAAATAATGTGACTGATAAAAATACGGCCGGAGCCATTTATTGCGGCAATAATGAAAGGAAAAGAATTGGAGGGCAATGGCTTTTTGTCTGCGGATGGCGGGAATATCGTTTTCCGAGGCAACCTGGTTAAAGGAAGTTCGGGGGTCTTTGCCCGCGCCCTGGGTATTTTTGCTTATGCTCCCGAAAACGATTATACGGGCATATCTCAGCCCAATGGGAATTTAACCATGGATTTCCGCGCCCAGGCCGGACGAGAAATTGTATTTTATGATGGTATTGATATTGAAAGTATTACTGTAGCCATGCCTACCCTGCATATTAACAGAATTCCGTCCGATTGGGCAGATTATGGAGGTATTCCTGTGGAGTTTGGAGGAACCGTGCGTTTTTCCGGTGCATTGACGGAGTCGTTTCTAGTTCGCAATGACGGGGAAAGTGATGGTGATTACGCGGAACGGGTGGAGGCCTCCCGCAGGGTGAAACTTGAATCAAATATTATTGTGGAAGGGGGCGGCTGGTTCTTGAATACGGCATGAACCTGGCGAATGAGAGTGGGGAGGTATGGCAGGGAAGTTCAAGAGTGGAGCAGGACAAACCGGTGTTTAACCTGGCCGGCGGAGTGCTGGAAATAACGTCCGGTTCATCCATCAGCGCCCAGCAGGTGACTGTTTCCGGCCATGGCAGCGGCGCTATCCTGCGGGTGGGAGCCGCTCCCATCGGTTCCGACAGTTGGGAGGGGAAGACCTATGAACTGCCTTCCCTTTCCGCTGTCACCATTGACATGTCCCACGGGTTTGACTGGGATCTCATGCCTTTCTCGGAACGGGGGACAGCGGTATCAACATCAACGCCTCCGGGGAATTTTTACTGGGGGACCATTGGAATTGCGGATACGCTGGATGATTACGCCTCTGCCGCCTGGGGAAGGGACAGGGGAGTTTGTCATTTTTAATATGGATTCTTCCAGCAAACGTCCGCAAGGAGAGATGAAAGGGGTTATTTCCAATACGACCCAGTCATCCACGGTTGATTCGCCCTATACCTACGGCGGTACCTGGGAATATGAATGGCGCGACATGGATGGAGATGGAGAAGATGACCAGCTGTTGGCAATTTGGAAACATGAAGCCGGATGCCGCCCGGATCAGGTCCGTCCGGAGCAGGCTGGAGAACTTGCGCTCAATTCCTTTGGAGTTCCGCGTCAAACGCGGCTTCTCTTGGGAATACTGCGTTGGCGCAGTTAACCCCGGTGCGGTTGAATCAGCGGTATGCACGCAATGTATGGGGAATGGGGCTGGGGGATTTCGCCTGCCAGCGTTCCCGGGGCGGCGTAGATGGTTATGACTATGACGGGGGGCGGATATTCCGTTGGCATGGATTCCGATTTTGGAGGAAAGAGCGGGATATGGGGGATAGCGTTCGGACAAATGCACGGTTTCAGCAAGAGCCGGGATTTCAATGGGAGGATTACCCAGGATTCTCTAATGGGAAGCATTTATTGGGGGCGGATATTCCGCTCCGGAGAGCGTTCCCTGTGGACGGTGAAAGCCGATCTTACTTTGGGGAATGACTGATAACTGCATGGAAAGCCGGTTCAGCAACGGTATGGACGCTCATGGGGAATGGAACAACAGAACGTGGCTGGTCCAGACGGAAGTTTCCAGAAGCATTCAGTATGCAGGAGGATGGACTGTGTCTCCGTTTTTGAGGATGGAGTTTACACATGGCACGGAAGCTTCTTTTCTTGAAGACGGCAGCTATGCCAGAAAAATTTGAAGGAGCGGTTTTGCGCCGGTTGTCCATCCCGGCAGGTGTGAGTGTTGAGAGAAGTGGTGACTGGAAAGGCAGGCCCTGGACGCAGGTGCTCCGCCTTTCCTATGTGGGAGATGCTATTCAGGATGTGCCGGAGGCTTCCGTTTACAGCATATACAGCGACATTTTCTGGAAGGCCCGTGGTGTCAAACCAGCCCGCCATGCCGTACGTGTGGAGTATGATGCCGCCTTGCAGTGGAATGACCGCTGGACGGTTTATGCCGGTTATGGCATGGAAGCCCGGGGAAGCTCCGTGTACCACCGCGTAAATGCAGGCGTATCCATGGCGTTTTAGGAAACGTCAGCACGGATAGAAAAAAAGGGCACGTTTCCTTCGAAAGCGTGCCCTTTTTGATACTACGGGGATGTTCCGGCAAGGGAACGGCTACAATGTTTTGCCGTTCGGCCACGTCAGCATCCGTTTCAGGAAGCGTTCATTGTTGACGGTGATCTTCGGGAAGAGACGTTTGCTGGATTCCTTGAGCGCCCTGATGGCGTCTTCACCCTGCAGCGGCGTGCGGCCGGATTCGTCGATGACGGTGCGCAGCCATGCGGTTTGCGGCATGCCGCATGCTTCCACGGCCTTGAAGGGCATGCGTTCCCTCCAGTTGGTCCCTCCCGTAGTGCCGGGAATATTGAGCCGTTTGTTGATGTCGAAGAGAGCAGGCCAGAGAATGGCCGCATAACGGGAACGGGAACGGAACAGGGCGTTGTACATGGCCGTCTTGATTTCCTGGTTCCAGTAGGAAAGACAGGTTTCAGGCTGCATGCCGGAGAAATCCGCAAACCATTTCAGCAGGCGCGCTCCGTCCTCCGCCTGGCGCACGATATTTTCCTGTTCCGGGTTGGACGGCGTTTTGGGTGAGCCGTTCTCCCACAGGCCCAGCTTGTGGGCGCGTTCGATTTTCGCGTAGCTGTCGTTCCATGTCTGCATGATGGTTTCGAAATCATGCGTTCCGAACGCCGCAAAGGAGCATTCGTGATACTCTTTTCCGGACGTAATGGTTCCGTCCGACTTGATTTCCCAGTGGGGGAATCTTGAAACCGGGGATATCCAGCTGGCGCATGTTCGGGCGCACGTAGTCGGAACGCAGCCCAGGTCTTCCCCACCACGCTGACGCCGGGAGCGGCGGAAAGCAGAAGAGCGCAGGTACAGGTCCCCATCCGCCAGGTTCATGTTGCGGTCCGCAGCATTGTCATCCCCGCGCGGCTTGAAGCCGGGCAGCCTTCCGCCCGTTCTCTGGGCCGCCTGATCGGTGGAAAGCGGCAGGAATACCCCCGTTTTCCGTGGGTTTCCACGGGAAGGAGTAAATGCGGTAAAAGCCCAGGATGTGGTCGATCCTGTACATTCTGAAAATCTTGGTGCAGTATTTTACCCGGCGGCGCCACCAGGCGAAGTTGTCCTGCGCCATGACATCCCATCTATACAGCGGAATGCCCCAGTTTTGCCCCCCATTTGACCGTGAATGGGTCTTCCGCATAGCTGCCTTCCGCCGGGGCTCCTCCGCACCATTCCGTGTCAAACAGGTGGCGCTCAAAAAAGACGTCGGCGCTGGAAAGGGAAACGCCAATGGGGATATCCCCCATCAGCTTCACATTGCGTTCGTCCGCATAAATACGGATGAATTCCCCACTGTTTTTCACAGAGCCACTGGAGCCAGCGGGCAAAATCCTTTTCCTCTTCGTAATCGGAGGCAATGGCCTTGGCCCGCGCCGGATCCTGTTCCGGCCAGTGCCACCAGATTTCCGTACCGAACAGGTCGCAGAGAATCTGAAACAGACAAAGTCTTCCAGCCAGCTTCCCTGTTCTTTCACCCATTCCCTGAATTTTGGGCATAATGCACTCATATTCCGGCTTGGTTTTGAAATTGTTCCAGGCTCCCCGCAGAATCCACATTTTCCAGAATCTGACCTTGGGGTAGTCCACCAGATCCGGGCCGGAGGGCTGTTCCCACGGCAGCGTGTCCCCCGTTTCATTGAATACGCGTTCTTCCAGGCCGGGTATGGTCCAGGGTTCCAGGGAAAGGTACAGGGGTTCCAAAGCTACGGAGCTGATGGCGGAATAGGGGAGGGGCATTCGTCCCTGCCCAGGGCATTGACGGGGGAGCAGCTGGAGGAACCCCACATGGGCATCCGCCGCCCAGTCAATCCATTGGCGCAAGGCCGTCAGGTCCCCGATTCCGTGGTCATTGTTACGGCGCAGGGAGAACAATGGCAGAACTACGCCGGCTAATCTTTTCTCATCCATATCAGAACGTATTACTTGAGCGGTTCCCCGGATGGACCTGCGTCAGCCGTTGGAACAGTAAGCTCCAGAATAGCATTTCCGGCAGGAAGGCGGCAAGCTTAATACGTTGTCTCCGCGCCATGCTTTGCGGTTTTTCCTGGAAGTGGAGCAGGGGGACGGTAAGACAGGCTGTTTTTCCCGCCGCAGGAATAGACGCCTTATCGGGAATCCGATTATTTGTCCGGGATGCAGTTCGGAAGCGGCATGGTTTTCTCTGCGGGAAACAGCATGAACCGGAGGGAAAGGCGAATTTTTCTTTTAGAAACAGTCTCTGGCGGAAACAGGCGCAAATTCCTGCTTCCATCCGTAATCCGCGGCAATTAAGATAGCCGGCAAATGAAATTGCTTTTTCTCCCTTCCGCTCTGCTGGTGCTGCTGGCCTCCTGCGGGCCGAACAAGCATGTGAATTCATGGGACCGCCAGAGTTCGGCATTGGATCCCGTGGGAATCACTTCCAAGAAAAATGGCGGCCAAAAACAGGGCGGAGCAGGCATTTTACAAGCCTGGGGAAGCCGTTACGTTCAAGAAGGACAGAATGATGGTGTTCGAGCAGAATCCGGAAAATAATTTTTCCACGAGCGGAACCGTCAGGGGTGGGGTGAAAACCGGGAAGGTGCTGGTCTGCGGGGATTTGTTCGCCAAAGTCGAGTTTGAAGACGGCAGCCAGGGCTACGTGAGCCTCTCAGAGATTGTTAATCCACAGGAAATGATGGGTTTTTATCCTGTTTCCGCCTCCGATATGATTGGGCCGGACGGGGCTTTGCTTCCTTTGCCCTCGAACATGGGCGCCGTCAGTCCGGAAGCCGCTGCCGCTTCCCGTGAACTGGATATATCCCGGATGAATACCTCTCTGGTTCCTGTTCCGAGTTCCGTTTCTCCGTCGGGTGCTGCGCCTCAGGAGGCTCCTCTAGAAAACGTTCCCCTGCCTGAATCCAGCGTGAAGCAGTAGGGCCTTTGCAGAAAATCCGGAAAGTCGGGCGGAAAACAGGAGGCAATATACGTCGGCCTGCGCTTCGCCTGTATTTTTGTTCCCGGGTTCTTTCCGACAGGAACGGAAGCAATTTTATTCCGCCGTCAATTCATACGCAACGGCATCCGTTACGGTGACAGTAGCGAATTGCCCGACGGGCAGCGTCAGAGGAACGGAAACGGTCCCGTCAATGTCCGGAGCATCCCATTCCGTTCTGGCGACTCCGGGAGCATCCACCAGCACGCGTATTTGCCTGCCGATTTGCTCCTGGCCCGTTTCCGAAGCGAGACGCGCCAGCAACAGGGTGGCTTCATTGTAGCGGCGAGCCTTGGTGCGGTGGTGCACCTGATTGGGCATCTTGTAGGCTTTTTGTCCCTTCCTCCCGTGAGAAGGTGAAAATGCCGGCGCGTTCAAAACGGAATTCCTCGATAAACTCCATCAGTTCCTGATGGTCGTCTTCCGTTTCTCCGGGGAATCCGGTGATGAAGGTGGTGCGGATGGCGATGCCCGGAACGGCCTTCCGGATATTCCGGAGCAACGTGCGGATATAGTCTCCGTCCGTTACGCGCTGCATGGCGTCCAGCATATTATCGGAAATATGCTGGAGGGGAATGTCTACATAGCGGGCCACTTTGGGGCATTCCGCGATGGCTGCGGTCAGTTCGTCGCTCCAGTGGGCGGGGTGGGTGTAGAGCAGCCTGATCCAGAATTCTCCCTCAATGGCGTTCAGAGCGCGGAGCAGGGAAGCCAGGGATTCTCCGCGGGAGGAATCCACCGCGCTGCGGCGGTTTGGGCGCGCATCCGTCCATTTATCCATGCCGTAATAGGTAATGTCCTGCGCGATGAGGCAGATTTCCTTCACGCCGGACCGGATAAGGGTTTCCGCTTCACGCACTACGTCCTGCTGGGAACGGCTGCGGTGGCGTCCGCGGATCATGGGAATGATGCAGTAGGCGCAGCCGTGGTTGCAGCCTTCCGCTATCTTGATGTAGGCCGTGTGCGGCGGGGTAAGGCGGTAGCGCGGTGTGTTCCAGTCAGGAACGTACCTGCATTTTCCTTCAATGAAGTTCCGGTTCTGTATGGTCCGGTCCATCACTTGAGTGATAATTTCCGGCAGTTTGGTGATTTGGTCCGGACCGATAAAGGCGTCCACCTCCGGAAACAGGGCGGGCAGTTCCTTCCGGAAGCGCTGGGACAGGCAGCCCGCCACGATGAGTTTCTGGTTTTCCGGATAAGCCCCGTTTTCCCGGGCACGCACGATGTCCAGAATGGCATCGATGGCTTCCTGCTTGGCCTGGTCAATGAAAGCGCAGGTATTGACCACCATTACGTCCGCGAGTTCCGGTTCCGGAGTCATGGTCATGCCGGCTTTTTGCAGGTGGCCGATCATGATTTCAGAGTCAACCAGATTCTTGGGGCAGCCCAGGAAATGAGTCCAACGGTGAGAGGCATGGCAGTAGATAAGAAGCGTGATGGCGTCAATCCCCGGGGGGAGTCGTCCTTGACGACGACGAGGTCGAATGGCCGGATGTCCACGACGCGCACAGGGGTACCCTTAATCAGTATGCCTTGTCGAGAGAAAACCTCGCATATTTCGCCATGAATCATGGCTTTTCCATTGGGTTTTAGCTCCGTGACGGCGTTCCCGCGGTCTCCTACCTGAACGCGCGCGATATTGACCGCTTCCCCGGCGGAACCTCCGCTGACCGTGGCGTTGGTAACGCGGCGCATCAGGATGGAATCCGGGAGGTATTTCATCAGCAGGGCAATCAGAAGGGAGCCTCCGGTCAGGCCCAGGGCCAGTTTCAGGAGGGGATGCCCAGGACTGCCGCCAGCGTGTTGACGTCATCCCACTGTCCGTCCCGGATGATATGGTCCCATTCCCAGGAGCTGACCATGCCGCCGAACAGGGCCAGAAAGATGCAGACGCCGCCCGCAATGGCCGCAATGAATGTGCCCGGGATAACGAAAAATTCCACGCAAAGAAGGACTATGCCCAGAACGAGCAGGGCCGCCGTCTCATAGCCGGCCAGATTCCCGGCAATGTTGTTGCCGAAGAAGAACAGGGCAAACGCGGCAATGGCCACAATGCCGCCGATGCCGAATCCCGGCGTTTTAAATTCCATGTAAATGCCGCCGATGCCCAGCAGGATCAGGATGGGGAAGCCCATGCAATCCAGAGGCCGATGCGCTCAAAGGCCGTAGGTTCCGCCGTGACTACGGGGGCATTTACTTTCTCCTGGGCCAGCAGGTCCGTGACGGAGGAGGCTGTGCCCTGGGCCAGCAGGGGCCTGCCGTCTTCCAGACGCGCGGCGGCTTCCTTGCCCGTCAGGGTCAGGAGCGCGCCTTTTTCCAGTTTGACGGGGCCGAACTGCTGTTCCTGGTCGGACGGGATCATCATGGCTTTTTACCACTTCCGGGCGGTAACCCTTTTCCGTCACGACGGAGCGGGTAAAGGCCCAGAAGGCGCTTTCCGCTTTCTTGCGCATGACGGGATCCATTTCCTCTCCGGATGAGGTGATGATGCCCGCTGCGCCGATGGAGGAGACGGGAGCCATGTAGATTTTGTCGCACGCCGCGGAGATGAGCGCCCCGGCGGACATGGCCCTGGGGTTTACGTAGGCGTAGGTGGGAATGGTGAGCGGCTGGATGCTTTTCATCATCATCTCGCTGGTCTCCCAGGCCAGGCCGCCGGGCGTGTTCAAATCGAATATTACCGCGCGCGCCTGCTCCTCCTGCGCTCTTTTCAGGATGCGGTTCATGAAGCCGAAGCTTTGTTTGCTGGTCAGGGGAGTCCTCCCCTACGGGGATGACGACTACCCTGTCGCGGAAGGTTTCCTCCGCGGCCGCCCGGAAGGGGGCGCCGGCAAACAGGGCCAGCAAAGCCAGCAACAGAAGGTGAATGCGCTTCATGCGGACAGGCTAGCATGTTCCGCTCCCGCGCTCAATGGGGAAATGTGTTCCTCCGGGGCGGGAAGCCGCCGGTGCTGCGCCGTCTTTTCCCTGCCTGTGGAGGCCTTGTTTCCTCGCATGGCGTTCCGATTCTGTCTTCTTGTGCACCCGTACCCCTTGTGATAGACTGGTTCCGCCTTATGGGAAGGATTGATGAAGACAGTATCCGGCGCGTTCTGGAGGCCACTGACATTGTAGATGTGGTGGGGGCCTATCTTCCCCTGAAAAGGGCCGGTTCCCGGTGGAAGGCATGCTGCCCGTTCCACAATGAAAAGACGCCTTCCTTTATTGTGGACCAGAGTCGGCAGAATTTTAAATGCTTTGGCTGCGGGGAAGGAGGGTCTGCCATCACTTTTGTGATGAAGATGGAGAACCTGGGATTTGCGGATACCGTGCGAAGGCTGGCGGAAAAAGCCGGAATCTCCATTGTGGAAGAGGTTTATGACGCGGCGGAAGAAAAAGCGGCGTAAGGCACGCACGGCGTTGCTGGTGGCCCACAAGAAGGCAGCTGGGTTTTTCCACAGGCTCCTGCTTTGTTCCCCCGAAGGCGGCGGAGGCCAGGGCTTACCTGAATTCCCGCGGATACGGGGCGGACATGGCGAAACGCTGGCAGGTAGGGTGGGCTCCTGGCTCCTCGCGGGAGTTTCTGGCCTGGGCCCGCAGGGAGGGGATTCCGGACCAGGTGCTGATAGATTCCGGTCTCGCCAACCGCGGAGAACGGGGAGATTTGTACGCCCGCTTCCGGGACAGGCTGATGTTCCCCATCAACAATGTGTACGGAGAATGTGTGGCGTTTTCCGGCCGCATTCTGCGGCCTCAGGAAAACGTAGGCAAGTACGTTAATTCCCGGAGACGGCCATTTTCAAAAAAGGGGGACGTGGTGTTTGCCCCTGGACAAGGCGCGCGGCCCTATGGGAAAAAGCGGCAAAGCCCTGTTGTGCGAGGGGCAGATTGACGTCATTGCCTGCCACGAGGCGGGTATTTCTTTTGCCGTAGCCCCTTTGGGGACGGCGTTTACTCGGAGCATGCCCGGATTCTTTCACGCTATGCTTCACGGATAGTGTTGTGTTTTGACGCGGACAAGGCAGGCATGGCTGCGGCGGACCGGACTTTCCGTGAACTGGCCCCTTTGGCAAGGATATTTACCTGGTGAACCTTCCTGCCGGGGACGATCCGGATTCTTTCATGAAGAGGGAGGGGAAAGAGGCTTTTTTCTGGGATGGTGGAGCGGGCCCGTTCCTTCTTTGAGGTTCGCATTGAACGGGCCAGGGAGAGCGGTTTGTTGGATGATGCCGCTTCCAGCGCCGCTTTTGCCCGTGAGATGACGGCCCTGCTGGCCTGCATGAGCGATCCGGTGGCCCGGGATCTGGCTACGACTGACATAGCCACGCGCATGCGCATGGCTGCGGGATAATTTGCGCGGCGCTGTCAGAATGGCCGGACGCCGGAAGGGGCAGGAACAGGCCCAGTCCGCAGAGCGTAAGGCGGCTGCGGAAGTTCCGCAGCATCCTCCTGTGAAAATGGATCGCGCCGTGGCCGTGCTCTGTGAACTGGCCCTTCAGAATTCCCGTGCCCAGGGGCTTATCGTGGACCGCATTGAAGAATTGCTGGAGCCGATGCGCTGCTGCAGGGTGGAGGCATCTTAAAAAATTCTGGCCAGGCTGCCTTCTCCGGACAACCCCGCGGCCGTTCAGGCTTTTCTGGCGTCCCTGCCTCAGCCGGAACGGGATGCCCTGGGCATGCTGAATCTGGAGCCCATACCTATTCCCAATGTGGACAGGAGCGTACAGGAAGCCTGCTCCGGCATTGCGAAGGCCGCTTTGAGAGGCACATCGCCTCCCTGATGGCGGAACTGGCGGATCCATCCACGGATGCTGCCAGAAGGCTGGAATTGTCCAAACTTAGTGTTGACTTGAAGCGTTTGCTGGGTACAATGTAGTGCCTCGATACCTCCGGGTATTGATATAATGGTGAATTGTGCCCTCTTCTTTTCAAGATATGTCCAAATCCGGTGACCCATCCCTCTTCTCCCAAGAAGACTTCCGCCAACAAAAAGCTTCTGAATCCAAGGAAAAATAACGGCCCGGCCCGCCGCAAAAAATCCCAAAACCGCTCTGAAGGCGGCTCCAGCCAAAAAAACTCCGCCAGGGTTGCCGCCCGGCTACGGGAAAAGGCCGCCGCCAAACCCGTTGCGGAAAAAAGGCCCCGGCAAAAAAAGCGTCTCCGGCTTCTGCCTCCAAGAAGGCGGCGCCGGCCGCCAAAAAGACTCCGGCAAAGGCGCCTGAAGCTGTTCCTGCCAAGAAAGCTCCAGCCAAGGCTGCGGAGAAGAAGCCGGCTGAGAAGAAGGCTGCCAAACCTGCTGCGAAGGAGGAAACGCCCAAAAAGTTAAGCGAAATATTGGAAGAGGAACGCACGAGGGCTGACAGCAGCAAGGTCACGAATCCGATTGACGCTCCGGAGATTCAGGAAAAAAATCCGTGAACTTATCAAGCTCGCCAAGGAACAGGGGTATCTGACTTTTGACGATATTAATGACTCCCTTCCCAACGACATTGTCGATCAGCAGGATTACGAGGCCATCATGGACCGCCTGCGCAGCATGGCGTTTGACATCATTGACGCGTCTGATGTGGACAGCTACACGGACCGCACCCGCATCAGCACGGAAGAAGAGGACGAAGAGGAAAAGCTCGAAGCCAAGATGGACATTCTGGATGATCCCGTCCGCATGTACCTGAAACAAATGGGCCAGGTTTCCCTGCTTACCCGTGAAGAGGAAGTGGCCATTTCCAAGAGAATTGAGGACGCGGAACAGAACGTCCAGCGCTGTGTGCACCGCTTCGGTTTCATCGCGAATGCCTATCTGGACGTAGCCTATCGCCTGCTCGACAATGAGGAACGCTTTGACCGCGTTATCCTTGACAAAAAGATAGACTCCCGTGAGCGCTATATGAAAGGGCTGGCCCAGCTCTGCGCCCAGATACAGCAGACCCATCAGGACGCATCCGGTTCCTTCCGCAAGCTGTACCGCAGCAAGGAGGCGGCCAAGTCCGTCAAGGCCCGCCAGGCCGAATTCGACAAAGTTGCCGGCGTTTTGGTGAAGTTCTTCGGTCGCCTGTATTTCAAGCACAAGGTGATTGAGGATTTCTGTTCCATGATTGACGAGGCCCGCGACCGCGTGCTCCGCATGCAGAAGAAGGTTGCCCTGGATCCGGACAACAAGGAACTCAAGGAACATCTGGCAGAGCTGGAGCTTCGCATGTGGATGACTGCGGATGAGATGGGAGAAGCCTACCAGGAACTCCGCAAATGGCTTCGCGAAGCCCGCAGGGCCAAGGATGAAATGGTAGAGGCCAACCTGCGCCTGGTCATTTCCATTGCCAAAAAATATACCAACCGCGGCCTCTCCTTCCTCGATCTGATTCAGGAAGGCAACATGGGCTTGATGAAGGCGGTGGAAAAATTTGGAATACCGCCGCGGCTACAAATTCTCCACCTATGCCACCTGGTGGATCCGCCAGGCCATCACCCGCTCCATTGCTGACCAGGCCAGAACCATTCGTATTCCGGTTCACATGATTGAAACCATCAACAAATTGATGCGCGTGCAAAAGCAGCTGGTGCAGGAGTACGGTAGGGAACCCACTCCGGAAGAAATCGCGGAAGAAATCCATCTGCCTGTGGAACGCGTGCGTTCCGTTTTGAAAAATGGCCCAGCAGCCCATTTCCCTGCAAGCCCCGTGGGGGATTCCGACGATACCTCCTTCGGTGACTTTATTGAAGACAAGGCGGCGGAAAATCCCATGGAGGAAGCCTCCTCCTTCTCTTTCCTGAAAGAAAAATCAAGGATGTTCTGGACACCCTCACGGACCGTGAACGCGAAGTTATTGAACAGCGCTTCGGCCTCCGGGACGGCAGTCCCCGCACTCTGGAGGAAGTGGGCCGCCAGTTCAGCGTCACCCGCGAACGCATTCGCCAGATTGAAGCCAAAGCCCTCCGCAAGCTGCGCCATCCCACGCGCATCAGCAAGATCAAGGGATTCCTGGAAATGACGGAATCCTGACCGGATTTGCGCCGCATGCCGTGCTACGCTTCGTGGTGATGAAGACTTGCGTAGCTGCGGTATGCGGCATGTTCATGTTACTGGTTTCCTGTTCCGGCAGCAGGGAATTCAAACCGGCGTTCAATCAGCCCCTTCAGCCCGTGATGCAGCCGGGCTTTGTGTATGTGGACCAGGTGGCACCCCTGGTAAAGACTAATTTGAAATATGCCGGATATGACAATTTTGTAGGGCGTCCGCTGGACGGTTACCACGGTCGGCGCGCCATCCTGCGCACCCAGGCGGCGCAGGCGTTGAAAAAAAGTCTCGGAAGATTTGTATCGTCAGGGTTACCTGCTGGAAATTTATGACGCCTACCGTCCCCATACCGCCGTGCTGGACATTTGCAAATGGGGAGCTGACGAAGGGGACCAGAAGATGAAGTCCCGGTATTATCCCCATATTGACAAGGCCAAGGTGTTCGGAGACCACTATGTGCGCGATTTCTCGGAACATTCCGGGGCGTGGCTGTGGATGTTTCCCTGCTGTACGCCAGGACCGGAAAGCCGGTGGATATGGGCGGCCATCATGACCTGCTGGATCCCAGTTCCGCCACGGACTCCACATTAGTGACTCCGTCCCAACGCAGAAACAGGATGATTTTGAAAAAGGCTTTTTGAAAAACAGGGTTTTGCCAATTATGCTCCGGAATGGTGGCATTACCGCCTGTTGAATGAGCCTGAACCTACCCTGCATTATTACTTTCCCGCGTGGGACGGCATGACTTCCGCAGGCAGGCCATAAAAGAGATTTTACATATCAAATTTTTGTAAAAAATTTGTTTGTTAGTTGAGTGGCCGACCCCGTGCTGATTCCTATCAAGCAGAATGTAGAAGATCGTACTGACACCTGGAAAAGATACATTAGAGTAGAAAAAGCAGAACGGCATTATTTCCGCATCGACGGAGACGATGTTCTGACTCTCTAATGGTGTGAGCCATCTATGCGGAAGCCGATACGAAGGGTGCCGAGATGAGGGCGATTGCATTGGTGATGTTGAATCGTCTCGGCAACACGAAAGGGAATGCCTATCGAAATCCATTGTTGAGTATGTTGACGGAATTTGGAGAAATCAAAGACGGTAAGAATCCTAATTGGGCATCTGTAACAAATCAGCAATATGCCAAGGTTGAAGGGGAGAAGTACAGGGATATTGAAAGGCTGAGTTGTGAAAAACCGGAAGAAGCCAGAAAGGCGCTTCTTGAGGTTCTGAGCGGTGGCGTAACCGTTCCTTATGATGGATTTAGAACGGCAGGCACTACTCCCAAGCCTCATGTTACTATTGGAGGAACTGACTTTTTGACTGAAAAACAGTACCGGACCTGCACCGTCAAACCAGACGGATGGGATAATTTGTCTGTCTGGCCCGGTGGCCCTTTGGATAGATAAATCATTCTGAAGCATCATCAGGCGGATCAGGTGATTGAGACTTGAGCCGTCTTTTGATGAAGTAATATCCGGAAGATGAATGCCTCCTTGAAAACGTTTTTTTCTCTTGCTGCACGGTTCCCCTTGTTGTGGCTTCTGGTGCGCCTTCTCCTCTTGTCGATCATCCTCCGGTAGATGGCGCCGCCTTGCGTTTTCACAAGCAGGAGATGGCTTTTTCTGGAAAACTGTTTCGGGACAATCCGGATAACAAAGTAATCTGGCAGGCGGACCATGAAGCCGCTTTAGTGTGGAGAACGCCTAGGGGCGCCAATTTCAACAGTTATGAATTTAAAGCTTTTCTGCGCCAGCAGGACGGTTCATTTAGAGAAATAGGAAGATATTCTGTTATGTCCGGTTATGGATATTGGGATGAAAAAAATATCCAGTTTTCCAATGAAGGGTTTCAGATTATTTTAATTGCGGATGGAGGGGCAACGCGTGTAAACCATCAGTTCCATTATTCCCAACCTGCCGCTACCTTTGTTTTCCGGTTGGGCCGGGAAGAGGGCAAATGTTCCAGCGAGGACGTGAGGATGAATAATGATTGTTAATTTCCAAACCGGTTTGTCCGCAATATAGAGAGGGAAAGCGCAGTTTGGACAATTCCTGGCTATTCCTTGACGAAGAGTTTTTTTGTTGCGGGCGTCTTGGCCGTCCGTATTGGGAGACCGTGAATACGGATTTTTAATTGAAAAGGCCGTTCCGCGGAAACGGCGGAACGGCCTGAAAAGCGTTTATGCGCAGGAGATGTTAATGAGGCAGGCGGAAGTTGCGGTTAAACGCGGAAACTTCTTCCTTAAGCTGGGAGAAGCCGTCCGATTCGGGCATACCTGGTCACCTACGTACAAGGCCAGCGCACGGGCAATGAATTCGGCCACCTGTTCCACGTCTTTTTTCTTTCATGCCGCGAGTGGTTACGGCAGGCGTGCCGATGCGGATGCCGGAGGGTTTCATGGGAGAGCCCGTGTCAAACGGGATGGCGTTCTTGTTTACGGTGATGCCTACGCGGTCCAGGGCTTCCTGCGCGTCTGCGCCGTTAATCCCCTTGTTGCGGAGGTCTACCATGAAGACGTGGTTGTCCGTACCGTTGGAGACGACGCGGAAGCCGAGTTCTGCCATTTTGGCCGCCATGGCCTTGGCGTTTTTGACAACCTGGGCCGCATAGTCCTTGAATTCGGGCTTCAGAGCTTCCCCGAAACAGGCCGCCTTAGCGGCAATGATGTGCATGAGGGGACCTCCCTGCATTCCGGGGAAGACGGCGGCATCCAGTTTTTTGGCGTATTCCTCCTTGCAGATGACGAAGCCGCCGCGGGGGCCGCGCAGGGATTTATGCGTGGTGGAGGAGACGAAGTCCGCATAGGGAACCGGATTCGGGTGCTGCCCCCTGCCACCAGGCCCGCGATGTGGGCCATGTCCACGAACAGGTAGGCACCGCAGGCCCTGGCAATCTGTCCCATGCGTTCAAAGTCGATTGTGCGTGAGTAGGCGCTTGCTCCCGCCGTGATCATTTGCGGCTTTACCTCCAGAGCCAGTTTTTCCAAAGCATCATAGTCAATAGCTTCCGTTTCCTGGGATACGCCGTAGTGAACCACATTGACAGTTTGCCGGAGAAGTTGGCCCGGTGACCGTGGGTGAGGTGGCCGCCGTGGGAGAGATCCATCGTGAGAATGGTGTCGCCCGGCTTCAGAACAGAGAAGTAAACGGCCATGTTGGCCTGGGAACCGGAGTGGGGCTGCACATTGGCATGATCCCCGCCGAAAATTTCCAGTACGCGGTCAATGGCGATCTGTTCCACTTTGTCCACCACCTCGCAGCCGCCATACCAGCGTTTGCCGGGATAGCCTTCCGCGTATTTGTTGGTCAGCAGGGAGCCCTGGGCTTCCCGGACGGAGGGGGAAGTGAAGTTTTCAGAGGCAATCAGTTCAATGTTGTTGCTTTCCCGGCGTCCTTCTTCCTGAATGAGGGCCGCCAGTTCCCGGATCCGTCCATTGCAGGGGGCTGCCGGAGGATTTGACGACGCGGCGTTCATGGCGCCCGCCTTCAAAGTCAGCATGCAGCCAGGCGTCCAGGACATCTTCCACACTTTCATTGTCCACATAGGCGGAAGCCAGGCAGAGCAGGTTGGAATCATTGTGCTGGCGGGAGAGGGCCGCAGCAGGGGCCGTGCGGCAGAGGGCGGCGCGGACGCCTACCCAGCGGTTGGCGGCAATGCTCATGCCGATGCCGGACCGGCAGATAAGGATGCCGCGGTCGTTGGTGCCGTCAGCAATGCTGCTTTTGCGACTGCATTGGCATAGTCGGAATAATCACAGGAATTTTTGGTCATGGTTCCCATGTCGGTCACTTCATGACCCCATGCCTTGAGGAGTTCTGCTACGGTTTCCTTGAGATCGACTCCGGCGTGATCCGCGCCGATGGCAATTTTGTATGTCGTATTCATGGTGGTGCTCATTGCTGACGGGCAAAAAATACTGCCTTATTTCCTCCGGCTGGCAAGCCCCGGATTCATTTCGGGCTGTTCGGGAGGCACGGCTCCCGGAATTGCCTCCGTGAAAAAGAACCCCGGTCCCCTGAATGGGGCCGGGGCGGCAAGGAGGTTCGCGAGGAGCGAGCCGTTATTTTCCGGAGGATTCCAGCTTTAGCATATCCTGGACGATGTTGATGCCTTCGCGGAGTTCCGGATCAAGGCCGGAGGGGTATTCGGGGAGTCGTCCAGTTCTGCCGTGGGGTCTTCCGCCAGGTGCATGAATTGTTCATTGTCTTTTTCCGGATCCGCCAGGGGCAGCTCCTTGGCGTTGACGTCGTCCAGCGTCAGGCGGTAAATTTTGTATTTGGTAGCGTCTTCCTTGGCCATTTCCGCGAAGCGGATTTTGCGTTCCTTGTTGATGGATTTGCGGCGTTCTTCCAGGGCGGAGTTTTCCTGTTCCCGGATTTTCTTGTTCAGGGAAAGCTGGTTGTCCTTGATGCGCTGTTTCATCATGGCGATATCTTCCTGGCAATCTGGAGATCGCGGTCTTTTTCCACGCGCTTCGCGCTGGCATCTTTCAGCACGGGCAGCATGGCCGCGATGGAGGAGTCCTTTTTGTAGTTGGTGCAGGGCGTAATCTGGTCATAGGGCATCGCGTAGTCCAGAATGTCTTCTCCCAGCTCGAATGCCGCCGTAGCGGTGGGAAGCTGGATATCGCTTTCCACGCCTTTGAGCTGGGTGGAGCCGCCCGCCACACGGTAAAATTTCTGGGTAGTGACTTTCAGCAGGCCCGCACGGTCTCTGGCCGCGAAGAAAGGCAGGTATTGGCCGATGTCCACAGGCTGCTGCACAGACCCCTTCCCGAAGGTGGATTCATCCCCCACAATCACGGCGCGGCCGTAATCCTGAAGGGCCGCGGCCAGAAATTTCAGAGGCGGATGCGCTGAGTTTATTAATGAGCACCACAATGGGGCCATTGAAGAGTTTCTGGCGGTTGTGAGCGGATTTGATATCCACGTTGCCGCGGGTGTCCTTGATTTGCACCACGGGGCCGTTTCCGGTAAAGAAGCCCGTCATCAGGCGCACTTCCTCCAGGGAACCGCCGCCGTTGCTGCGCAGGTCAATTACCAGGCCATCCACATTTTCCTTGTTCATCCGTTCCAGGATTTTTTGACATCCTTGGCACAGCGGCGGTCTCCGCCTTCCATGTCTGCGTAGAAGGAGGGAAGGCTCAGCACGCCAATGCGGTTCCTGCCTTCCGGAGCTCCGGTAAGTTCAATGATTTCACCTTTGGCAAGTTCATCCTTCAGAGGTACCTTGGAGCGGGTCAGCGTAATGATTTTGGCCTGTCCGGGGGCGTCTGCCGGCTCTACTTTCAGGCGCATCTGGGTATTTTCGGCTCCGCGGATCATATCCACCACTTTGTCCAGCTTCATGAACAGGATATCCACCATTTCTCCGGAGTTGTCGGAGTCAATGGCAACGATGCGGTCGTTCAGCTTCAATTCTCGGATTTGTCAGCCGGTCCTCCCACAACGATACCGGTAATTTTGGTGGAACCGTCGTCTTCACTGCCCAACAGGGCGCCGATGCCGGTGAGTTCCGTACCCATGGAGATTTTGAAACGGTCCACCTGGCGCGCACCCATGTAATCCGTATGCGGGTCATACGTCAAGGCTACGGCGCTGAGCAGTGTTTCCGCTACGTCTTCCAGATCCGTTTCCTGAATATTGCGCTGAATGCGTTCATAACGCATAAGCAGTTTTTTCCTCCGCTGGTTTCTCATTGGCCAGGGGATCGGGCTTGTTCTGTTCCTTGGCCAGGCGCGCTACGGTTTCACGGCGCAGGATTTCGGACAGGAGCTGTTCCTCCACCATGTCTTTCCAGACCTGCTGCATTTCCGCCTCATCCTTGGGCCACGCGGCTGTTTTGCGGCGGGAACGTTCGATAGACTTGTCTTTGTCAAAGGTGAAGCCTCCCTTTTTTCAGCAAATCCCGCGCATAGGAGATGCGCTGCATGGCGCGCTGGCGGTAAAGGGAGTGCATGGCCTGGGCCGCATCCATCATCTGGCCGGACATAAGGTAGTCGTCCAGCTCCTTACCGTATTTTCTTTTGAGGGCGTCTACGTCCTGCTGGGTGAAGAATATTTTGTTGGGGTCTACCTTGCGCAGGTAGGTTTCCAGGAATTTGGCGGATAGTTCATCGCTGAATTCTTTGCGGGAGAAGTGGAAATTCTGGAGCAGCAGGGACATTTGCTTGCCCACCTGGTTGAAGTCCGTAGCCGCAGAGGCGCAGGAAGTAATGGCGGCTGCGGCTAGGGCCGAGAATGCGGTGAGTCTAATCCAACGGAATGAGTGCATGTTCATAACGGAAAAGGGTGCGTTTTTTTCCATTTGGGGAAAAAGCTGACGCCGGATGTAAGTGTTACTGATTTGCAGGTGATTGTCTATCTTATAAAACGTCCACATGACGCTATTTTGCTCTCCTTGTTTCCGGAAGAGGACAAGAGTAAATGGAAGCCGGTTCATCCGGAAATATCCGGCGGCGGCAGGGGAGGAAAGAAGAGATCATGGGTGGATAAATCCACCATAAAGTTTGAAAATTTTGTGCGGAAGTCCGGCATTTGTCATATTGGAGCTGCATGGAAATGGATTTCATTTTACGGATGTTTTTTCCGCTTTTTGTTGTTGCGTGCTTTCTTTGGTTTTCCGTTGCTGCATCCTTCCCGGAGAGGGAAAAGTGGCGGGATGACTGCTTTCCTGTTTGCAGCGGAGAGGGTGAGGATGGGGAGAACGGACGTTTTCCGAAGAGACGCCGCAGGAAAGGAAGCATTTCAGGATTGAGGTTGCAACGGTTTTCTGTACACTTCGCGTGATGATGAGCATACCGAATCGGGACAAGAGTTTTTCCGGAAGCAAGATGGGTGTTCTGGTGCAGCGTTCATTCAGCACCGTGGTTTTGCTTGGGTTGCTGGCCGGGGCTTTGTGGTGGGACTGCGAACTTGGGTATTACGGTCTGGTCTGCATTTTCTGTATTTTGGCCGCTTGGGAATGGCGGCACATGCTGCTGCGTTCCGGAAAAGCCTCCCAGCCGAACTTGAGCTTTCTTTTTCGGAGTGGCGTACCCCGTATTGCTGTCCTGGTCATGCTGCATCACTAAATCCGGGAAAGCGCCCTTGCGGAACAGGTTTCTTTCCTCATCCCCCTTCCTCTTCTGGTGGCGCTTGCCGCCCGGTCCTCCTGGTAGTGGTTGCCTTCATCCGTGAGATGAAGTACCCGGTGGATGGAAGCAGGGCTCTCCGTTCCGTGGGTACTACGCTGCTTTCCTTTATTTATCCCGTCTGGCTGTTCTCTTTTGCCATTCTGGCCCTGCATCTGGCGCGGGGGGGCGGGGTATGTTTATCCGGCCATTGTCATGTGTGTGCTGTGGGTCGTTCTGGTAACGAAGATGGCGGACATTTTTGCCTACGTGAGCGGGTTCCTGCTGGGCGGCCGCCTTTTTTTCCCGCAGGCTCATTCCCCACATCAGCCCCAAGAAAACAGTGGGAGGGCCTCCTCGGTTCCTGGGTGCTGACGAATGCGGCGGCCATAGGGGCTGGTTTTCCCGATGTTCGAATTTCCGTCTTGTCCATAACCCAGGTATTGGTACTGATGGGATGCACATCCCTCATTTTCCTGCTTTCCGTTTACGGGGATCTGGCCGGGTCCCTGGTTAAACGCAGCCTGGCCATCAAGGATTCCGGTTCCCTGCTGCCGGGGATAGGAGGAATTTTTGATTTGATTGACAGCCCTTCCTTTACCGTGCCGTTTTTCTGGTTTCTGCTGGCCTGCATCGGCTGAATGTCCCCGGCACGAACGGATTCCCTGTAACCCGTTATGGTTTTTTCTTTCTTCCCATTGAGGAAATCCGCGGAGAATTGATGGAGGCTCTGCGGGTTCCTTCTCCGCGCATTTTGTTGAAAGCTCCTACCGGCTCCGGCAAGTCCACCGGCGTTCCTCCGATGATGGATGACGCCGGTCTGGGAGACCGTGGCCTGATTGTCGTTGTACAGCCCCGGCGGATGGCCGCTCGCCTGCTGGCGCGGCATGTGGCCCGGCTGCGCGGGGTGGAGCTGGGAAAAGAAGTGGGGTATGCGGTGCGTTTTGAACGGTACATTTCCTCCCGCACCCGTATCGCGTACGTGACGGACGGCATGTTGGAGCGCTGGCTGACGGAACGGCCCTCCCTGGAAGGGGTGAGCGCCGTGGTGTTTGATGAGTTCCATGAACGCAGCCTTTCCGGGGATTTATCCCTGGGGCGTGTGCTGGATCTGCAGGAAGGGCCGCGCCGGGATCTGGCCGTGGTCGTGATGTCCGCCACACTGGAGATATCAGGGCTGCGGGAATATATGGGAGGTTCCTGCCGGGTTCTGGAAGCGCAAGGCAGGCAGTATCCCGTGGAAGTCGTTTACCGGGCTCCCCGCTTGGTCAGTGACGGACGCGGCAGGGTGGCTCCTCCCCCCATATGGGAGCAGGCGGCGGATGTTGTGCGGGAGGCGGTGAGGGAGGATGACTGCGGGGATGTGCTGGTATTTATGCCGGGCGTGTATGAGATACGGAAAACGGTGGAGTTGCTGGCAGGAAAGCCGTGGATGAGCGGCCGGGACGTTTTTCCCCTTTACGGGTCTCTGGCGCCGGAGCAGCAGAATTGCGCCGTGGAGCGGGGGGGTATCCCCCGTGTCATTGTTTCCACTAATGTGGCGGAAACTTCCCTGACGATTGAGGGAGTGCGTACGGTGGTTGATTCCGGGCTGGTCCGCCGGTCCGGATGGGATCCGTACCGGGGATGGATACGCTGCATCTGGTGAAGATTTCCAAGGCGTCCGCCGCTCAGCGCGCGGGCCGTGCCGGGCGCGTGGCTCCGGGGCGCTGTTTCCGGCTGTGGAGTGAGGCGGAACAGGCCCGGAAGGAGGATTTTGACCCGCCCGAATGTTTCCGGGTGGATCTGGCCGGAGCCGTTTTGAATTTGGCTGCCTGGGGCGTCACCGTACCGGAAAATTTCCGTTGGCTGGATGTTCCTGCCCCCTGGTGATGCAGCGGGCCGTGAATTTGTTGGCTGCCCTGGGTGCGACGGAAGAGGATGGAAGCCTGACGGATACGGGAAAAAGGATGACCGCTTTTCCCCTGCCGCCCCGGCTGGCCCGTCTGATGGTGGCCGGCCAGGATGAACAGTGTGCCGTGGAGCTGGCCGCCGTTGCAGCCCTGATGCAGGGAGAAGGTGTTGCGGTAAAGGGGGCTGAACGATCATTTGCGCGATTCTGCGGATTACACGGATTTCCAGGCGGAGTGGCGCGCGGTGGAAAAGGCTGTGGACGCCGGGTTTGAGGCGGCGGCGTGCACCCGCTGGGGCATCTCTTCCCGCGGGGCGCGGAGGCATGGATGGCATACCGGCAGCTTCTGTCCGTCGGCAGCCGGGGAAAAGCCCGGGAAACGCCGGGACCGGATTTTACGGCGGCGCGCGCCCTGCCGTAGTCCGTGCAATGATTGAGAGTTTTGCGGACCATGTGGGTGTGCGAAATGGCGTGGCAGCCAATACATGCCGCATGGCCGGCGGGGTGGGCGGCAGGCTGGCGGAAGGAAGCGTGGTGTTTCAAGGAGAGCATTTCGTAGCCGCAGAGGTGGCGGAATTGTCCGGAAAGGCGGTGGAAACCCGTGTGGGACGCTGTACGCTTATTGCGCCGGAAGATTTGCGTTCCATTTGGCCGGAGCGTTTTTCCTGCGGGGAGGAAGCCGTCTTCGATGCCGCTTTGCGGCGCGTGCGTCTGCACCGGAAGCTGATGTATGGAGATCTGGTGCTGGAGGATCGTGACCGCGGGGATGCCCCTACGGAGCTGGCCGCCCCGGTTTTGGCTGAAAAGTAGTGGACGGAACCCTGAAGCTGGTGAAATGGAATGATGCCGTGGAACAGTGGATACGCCGTCTTAATGGTTTGAGCGTTTGGATGCCGGAACTGGGGCTGCCCCGGTTTTCGGAGGAGGACAAGCTGGTCGCCATTTCTCTGGTCTGTGAAGGGGCCGTGGGTTATAAGGACATCAAGGAAAGGAAATTATTCCCGTGCTGAGGGATTGGCTTTTCCGGCTGGCAGGCGAAGGCGCTGGACGATTATGCCCCGGTAAGCCTCACGTTGCCCAACGGCCAGCACGCCAAAGGTCAGGTACGGGGAGGATTCCTCCCCGGTGATCAGTCTGACGGTGCAGCGCCTGTTCGGCGTGGCGGTTTCCCCACGCATTGCCAACGGGGCCGTACCCGTGATTGTGGAGGTGCTGGCCCCAGCCAGAGGCCGTGGCAGGTAACGGGATCTCTGGAAAGTTTTTGGCGGAACGGATACGGGCAAATGAAAGGACCTGGCGGGGCGTTATCCCCGGCACCGTTGGCCCGACCCCGGGGAACTGGATTTCTTCCCCGTTCCCGGTGATAAGGAGAAAGGATTTTTCTGTAACAAAACAGTAGCAAAATCGACCGTTTCCGTGTAAAGAGGCGGTGGTGCAGCTCGCGGATGCCCTCCGCCCACCATTCACAAGAGACAGTTATGGACTCAATTTACTGGATTATCATCACAGCCCTGCTGCTTCTGGCGGCATTTGACTTGATCAACGGCGTAGCGAATGACGCCGTCAACTTCCTCAATTCCGCCATCGGTTCCAAGGCTGCACCCGTGCGGGTGATCCTGACCGTAGCTTCCATCGGCGTGCTGGTGGGGGCCTGTTTCTCCGGAGGCATGATGGAAGTAGCCCGCAACGGTATTTTTCACCCGGACATGTTCAGTTATCATGAAGTGATGCTGCTCTTCCTGGGGGTGATGATCAGCGAAGTGATTCTGCTGGATACCTTCAATACCTTCGGCCTTCCTACGTCCACCACCGTTTCCCTGGTGTTCGGTATTTTAGGGGTCTGCCGTAGCGACGGCCCTGTTCAAGATTTCCAAGCTCCGCCTGGTTCAGTCCGTGTGGGATTTCATTAATACGGACAAGGCTTTTGAGATCGTCACCGGCATTCTCCTTTCCGTAGCCATCGCCTTCACGGTAGGCACCATCGTCATGTGGGTTTCCCGCCTCGCGTTTACGTTCAAATACCAGTCCCGCTTCAAGTGGTTCGGCTGCTTCTGGTGCGGCATTGCCATGACGGCGATAGCCTATTTTGCCGTTTTCAAGGGCTTGAAGGAGTCTACCCTGATGGAGCCCTCGTTCATCCAATACATTGACCAGAATCTGGGCATGGCCCTGCTCACGGCCTTCGGCGGTTTTTCCGTGCTCATGTTCCTGCTTCAGCATTTGTTCATGACGAATATTCTGCGCCTGACCGTTCTGGCGGGCACTTTTTCCCTGGCCCTGGCTTTTGCGGGCAACGACCTGGTGAATTTCATCGGCGTTTTCATGGGTGGTCTGGATTCTTTCCAGTACGCCAGCGGCGTGGCGGCGGCCGGTGGCTCTCCCTCATCCATCACCTCCATGGAGTGTCTGATGCCGGGGCAGGGCATGCCGGTAAACCATTATATTTTGTTCGCCGCGGGCTGCATGATGATTTTTGCCTTGTGGTTCTCCAAAAAGGCAAAACGGTGATCGCCACCGGCGTGGAACTTTCCAGGCAGGGTGAAGGCGGTATTGAGCGTTTCGGCTCCGTCCCCCCCGCCCGCGCCATCGTTCGCAGCGCCATCGCCCTGGGACGCGGGGTGAAAAAGGCTTATTCCCGCCCGCATGCTGGTGCGCATGAACCACCAGTGGGATCCCGCCCCCAGCCCTTGAATCCCAAGGACCGGGTGGCATTTGACCTGATTCGCGCCACGGTGAACCTGACGGTTGCTTCCTGTTGATTGCATGGGCTACTGGCAGGCAGCTCCCTCTTTCCACCACGTACGTGACGTTCATGGTGGCGATGGGCCCTCCCTGGCGGACAAGGCATGGGGAAGGGAGAGCGCGGTTTACCGTGTAACCGGCGTGCTGACGGTGATTTCCGGCTGGTTCATGACCGGGCTGGCTGCCTTTACGCTGGCCGCCGTCATGGCTACCATCCTGCATTACGGACAGGTGTACGCCATCTTCGGTCTGCTGGCCCTGGTGGTTGTCATTCTGGTAAAGTCCACCATCATGCACCGCAAGCGGGAAAGCAAGCTTTCCGTAGAGCGTTTTGACCAGATTACGGAAGAAAATATCCTGGATGTATGCAGCCACCAGATTGTGGACAGCACGCTCAAGCTGCGGGAAAATTTACAATGACACCGTGGAAAACTTTTTCCAGGGGGACAGGAAGGCCCTGAAAGAACTGGCGGATGCCGCAGAACGGCTGGCCATGACCAGCAGCGAACATCACAAGTACGATATTCTCCCTACTCTGTACAAGATGCCGTCCCGATCCCTGGATCTGCGCTACCCCTTTGTGCAGGCCCTGGAGCATTTGAATGAAGCTACGCAGAGCCTGTCGCAGTTTTCCGAGTCCATCTTCACGTATGTGGATAATAACCACACGCCGTTTACGATTGACCAGGTGGACGATTTGAAGGAGGTACATACCGCCCTCATCAAGCTGCTGGATGAATATTGCAAAATGCTCCAGACGGGGACGTACATTCAGTTCGACTATACGATGGTGGCCCAGGAACAGCTTTCTTCAACTGGTGGCAAAAGCCACCAAGCGCCAGATCAAGCGGGCCCAGCGCAACCAGACGCGCACCCGTTCCTCCCTGCTTTATCTGAACATGCTTAATGAAATGAGGTTTATGGCCGTGCAGGTGCGGGCCCTGACCAATGATGAACGAAACTTTGTAGCGGCCTGAAGCGGCGGTTCTCTGTTTTTTCACGTACGGAAAAAAATTCTTGAGCGTTTAATTCGTGAAGGTATCCTGAATGAACAGGGATGTTCGATAAGGGAGGAACGAGAGCTTCCCTTGTCACCAGGAATAACCCTGATTTCATAGGTAGTTAGTTGGAGCGGCTACGGAGAAATCCGTAGCCGCTTTTTTTGTCTTCCCGGGCCTTGTGTCATACAAAAGAAATAATGTTTGAACATATTTGCCGTGTGTTTGTCTCACCGATAACGGTTATGATCCGGATGCAGTGAAAGAGAGAGCGCTTCATCCACTTAAGGACTCAACCGTCTTCATAGGTAGTTAGTTGAACAGCAGCCCCGGCGAAGGGATTCGCCGGGGTTTGTTCATTTCCGGAAGATGTATTCCGCGCTGTAAACAGCTGGAAGGGAGGGGAAAAGAAAAATAGGCTGCGTTTTTGCCACGGGGTTTGATTGACGTGTGGGACGCGTCAGGGCATAGTGGCAGGGTATGAAGAGAGCGTTTTGCGTGATAGCCGGTGCATGCAGCCTGCTTGGATGGGCTCCGGCGGACGAGACGGGCATGAACAATGTGCGGGAGGATTGGCGGATGAGGCAGTTCGACTGGGAATCCGCATTGAAAACGGCTGAAAGCGGGGAAAAAAGGGCGGAATTAATGAAAACCGTCCGGATGCCGTTCCGGTGGCTCGGGAATTATGGAGGCTGGTAGGGCGCGACCTTCAGAAACCCGAGACTCAAAAATCCTGCCTTCTTCCGGCTGTCGTCTGGTTTCTGGATCATCCCCTGGCTGTAGCGCAGGCGTTCCCCAATGGAGACATGGCCAGGAAAAATTGTCGTGTTCTGCCTGGATTCCCTGGAAAATACGCTGTTTCGGGAACAGGGGGCGGGAAAGGCGGCGTATGCCCTGAGCAATTCCCGAGACCTGCGCTGCCGCGTTATTCTGGAACAGATCAAGAATTACAACCAGTTCCCTGAGGACCAGGGCCTGGCTTCCCTGGGCCTGGCCATGGTGATGAAGGAAACGACAGGGATGCTTCAGGATGACGTCAGGCTGGTGGCGGCCCGCGGAAAATTGCTGAAAGACGCCATTATCAAATGCTATGATTCCAGTTTCGGCCCTATTCCGGTTCAAAATATTGTGAAGGAGGAACTGTATGAAATACGCAATCTCAATATCGGGCAGACCGGGCCTGAAATCAGCCTTCCCTCTACCGCGGCGGCCGGAAAAGTGACGCTCCCCTCCGGGAATAAGCCCGTGCTGGTGGTTTTTGGGATCCGCAGGATATGCGTTCCGTTCAGTTTTTGCAAAAGGCCGCGTCTCTCCGAAAAGAATTTCCCGGTTTGACGGTGATGCCGGTGGCTCCCGGAAAAGAGAGAGAACATAGAAAAGGCCCTGTTGAACTTGAAAATGGATATGCCCTCCCTGGTGGATGAAAAAGCGGCGGCGTTTAAGGATTACCGGGTGAGGCTCACCCCGCGGGTGTATCTGCTGGACCCTGCGGGGAAAATCCCTGATGCGCGGCACGCCGGATATGCTGTTTGACGCCAACCTGTACGCGGTCATGGGCAAACTTGAGGGAAAAAAGAAAGAAAAGCCGGATGGGAAAAAGTCTCCCTCCTCCCCTGCTTCCTCCAAGCCTGTTTCTCCGCCTTCCAGGATTAATTCCCCGGATACGCGCGTTCCCTCTGTTTCCCGGCCTGATAGGCCGCGGCCCGCGTTCCCTTCCGCCCCCTCCGGTGCGGAGGACCATTCTCTTGCCGCTCCTCCTTTGAGGCCCATGCCTGAATGATCCGTTTCATGGAGGGGATTCTGTTGAGAAAGGCCGCGGAGAACGTGGCCCGGGTTCTTTCCGGAGCAGGACACACCGTATATTTTGTGGGCGGCTGTGTTCGGGACAGATTGCTGGGATATTCCGTGAAGGATATCGATATTGCTACCTCCGCCCGTCCGGATGAGGTGTTGCGCCTGTTTCCGGATGCCTGGGAAGTGGGCGCCGCCTTCGGCGTGGTGCTGGTACGCCGCGAAGGTTTTTCCTTTGAGGTGGCGACCTTCCGCAGAGACGGAAGCTACAGGGATGGCCGGAGGCCGGAGGCCGTCTGCTTCACGGATGCGGAAGAAGATGCCCGGCGGCGTGATTTTACCATGAACGGCCTCTTTGAAGATCCGTTTTCTTCGCCTCCGGGCCGTGTGGTGGATTATGTAGGCGGAGTGGAGGATATCCGGGCCCGCGTATTGAGGTGCATCGGGGAGCCGGACCGTCGTTTTGAAGAAGATTCCCTGCGGCTGATGCGCGCCGTACGTTTTGCCGTTACCAGGAAGTTCAGGTGGAGACGGAGACTTGCTCCTCCATTTTCAGGAACGCTCCGCTGCTGGCCCGGATTTCCCCGGAACGCATCCGGGAGGAACTGGACAGGATTTTATTGTCTCCCGGAAGGAAACGGGGTGTGGAAATGCTGGTGGAAACGGGGTTGATGAAGCATGTCATTCCGGAAATATACGATATGATAGGCTGTACGCAACCTCCCCAATGGCATCCGGAAGGAGACGTATACACCCATACGCTGATGATGCTGGATGCGCTGGGAAGGGACGGCTCCCCCGTGTCTTTGGAGCTGGCCCTGGGGGTTCTGCTGCATGACATCGGGAAACCTCCCTGCCGTCAGGTGGATGAAACGGGGCGCATCCGTTTTTCCGGTCATGACAAGGAAGGCTCTTCCATGGCCAGGGTCATTTTAAGAAGGCTGAAATATTCCAATGCCGTGGTGGATGCGGTGTGTTCCATGGTGGAGCGCCATATGCGCTTCATCAACGTGAGGCAGATGAGGAAATCTACGCTGCGAATGTTCATGAACGCTCCTCATTTCCGGGATGAACTGAACTCCACCGCCTGGATTGCCTTTCCTCCAACGGACTGATGGACAACTGGCAATTTGTCAGGGACTTCATGGATTCCTACCGGAATGCCCCTCTGGTGCCTCCTCCTCTGGTGACCGGGCGTGATCTGGTGAATCTGGGGCTGTCCCCTGGGGCCTGATTTCGGGAAATGGCTGTCCCGTCTGCAGGAGCTTCAGTTGGAGGGAACGCCCGGACCAGGGAGGAAGCCCTGCTGCAGCTGGGACAAATTGCCCCGGTGGAACAGAATGCGCTTGCAGAATACCTGAAAAAAGTTAGCATTATAAGCGTCAAATTTGATTATTTCAACTCATGCGTCCTGTCATTTATCAACTATTTGTTCGTCATTTTTCCAATATGGAGACCCATGGAGTTGACTGGGGGAGCCGGGAAACGAACGGGTGCGGAACTTTAATGGAGTGACGGATAAAGCCTTACGTGAAATAGCACGGATGGGTTTCACACACATCTGGCTGACCGGGGTGCTGAGGCACGCTACGCAGACGTCCCATCCCGGGCTAGCCGCCCAGCCGAAATCCATCGTAAAAAGGCCTGGCAGGAAGTCCCTATGCCGTGGTGGATTATTTTGACGTGGATCCGGGACCTGGCCTCCTCCCCGGAGAAGAGAATGGATGAGTTCAAGGCTCTGGTAAAGCGTTGCCGGACGGTGGGGCTGCTGCCGATGATGGATTTTATTCCCAACCATGTTTCCCGAGCCTACCTGGCGGACTGGGACGGCATGACGATTTTCGGGGAAGGGGACGATCCACCATACGTTTTCTCTCCGGAGCAGGGGTACTTTTACCTGACCTCCAACAGCCCGGGGGACGGCCCCCCCCTGCATCTGCCGGACGGCCTGTTTGAAGGGGAAATGACCTTCGGCCGCGTGACGGGCAACAATGCCGTTACATGGAATCCCGGCAAGTACGACTGGTATGAAACGGTCAAGCTCAACTACGGCTATAACTTTATGGCCGGTCTTCCTGCCCTCCGCCTGTTGCCGGGGTGGACCAGCCCCAAGCAGCATGTGCCCAAGACATGGCGCATCATGGACGATAGCCTTTCCTTCTGGCAAAGCCTGGGCATCGGCGGTTTCAGGTGCGACATGGCCCAAATGATCCCCATGGCTTTCTGGAAATGGGCCATTTCCCGTTCCCGGGTGCGTCTGCCGGACGTGTTTTTCATGGCGGAGGCATACAACGACCACATGAAAACCACACCCGGCGATCCGTGCGCCGCCCTTCTGGATGCCGGATTTAATGCCGTTTACGATTCCGACTGCTATCATCTGGCGCTCCATATGTACACGGAAAATAACTGGGGCCAATGACTTCGACCGGCTTTTCCGAAGCAATCCCATATACATGACCCACGGCGTCCGCTACGTGGAAAACCATGATGAAACTCGCGTGTGCTCCCCCTCTTTCCTGGGGCGGCGTGGGACGCGTTGTTCTGCCGGCGGTCATGACGCTGGTGTATGCCTCCGGGAGCGGTCCCGTGCTGGTGTACAACGGGCAGGAAGTGGGGAACAGGGGCGGAGGGGCCCGGCGGTTTCGGCGGACATGACGGACGTACCAGTATTTTTGACTATACCTGCCTCCCCCCGGCTCCAGCCCTGGGTGGCGAATGGCCGGTTTGACTCTTCCCTGCTGCCGGAAGAGTCCGCAGAACTGAGAAATTTTCATCGGAAGCTTCTTCCTCTGATGCAGCATCCGGCGCTGGACCGGGGAGATTTTTACGGACTGAACTGGGCTAATATGAAAAACACCACTTTCGGCAGGGAACCGGCGGAAGACACTTCCGGCCACTGGGTATATGCCATGCTCCGGCATGATGCCCGCGCCAGGGCCACCGTGCTTGTGGTGGGGAACCTTTCTCCAAATATCAATTTCTACAACCTGCGCATTTCCATTCCCCAGCACGCTTTCGGCTGGTGCGGCATCCAGACGGATCGGGTACGCGTCAGAAACCTGATGGACGCCGAGGATGAGGACAGGATTTTTGAGCGGCGGGAATTGATGGACTGCGGTCTGTCCCATCCCCTGAAACCGGGACATGTGGGCGTGCTGGAACTGTCTGCCGTTTAGGGAAACGTTCCCTCCGGAGGGAAGCTGCAGCCTTTGCCGATATTTTTACTCTGCTGGGCGTTTTTATGATGACGGGCGGTTTTAATTCGGTATAGTCCCGGAAATTCCTATGACTAGACGTTTCCCTCACTCCATGTCTGCCATTCAGCAAATTGCCATGGCGCTTGCCGTTGCCGGTATTGGAGCCGGCCAGGGGCTGGCCCAGGAGGGCAGGGGCCGCACGCCGGGCAGCAGCCCGGATGGAAGAGCAGGCTCAGGCTTCCATGCTGCTGTTGGGGCAGGCGCGTCAGCAATATTCCGAGGGCAAGTACCAGGAAGCTCTGGACAATTACCGCAGAAGCCTGACTGCGCTGCCCAAATCCCCCAACATGGAGAAGCGCCGCCGTTTCCTGGAAACCAGCATCGCGGATGCCAGCGTGGCCGTGGCCCAGGAATATATCAAGGCGGGGCGTTATGATGAGGCCGTCAAGTTGCTGGAAGATGCCCTGAAATCCACTCCGGACCATGCCCCTGGCCAGGCGCACGTTGAAATAGCCCGCGACCCGGTGCGTACGAATCCGGCATTGTCTCCGGAACACGTAAAAAATGTAGAGGAAGTCAGCCGTCTGCTTCACCTGGCTTTCGGCTATTATGAACTGGGCCAGTATGATGCGGCCCTGAAGGAATTTACGTCCGTCCTTAAGACGGACCCTTACAATACGGCGGCGCGGCGCGGCATGGAACTGGTTAACCGCGCCAGAACCGCCTATTTTAGCGCTGCCAGGGATGAAACCCGCAGCAGTGCCCTGGCGGATGTTTCCAGACAGTGGGAGATGCCCGTTCCTTTGACGGAAACACCGGAAGAACCCGCTTCATTTTCCCGTCCCTGGATAACCCGGTGGTGAATGTGGACCAGAAACTGGGCATGATCCGTCTGCCCCGTGTGCAGCTGGATGGAGCGACGGTGCAGGAAGCCGTGGACTATCTGCGCAGCCAGGCCAGGACGCATGATGCCACGGCCATGACTGCGGCGGAACGCGGCGTGAATATTTCCGTGGATCCCGGTCCTGCAGACAGCGTTTCCGCCAGGGACGCCGCCGCCAAGAGAATTACGCTTAATCTTCAGAATGTACCTCTTCGTGAGGCCCTGGAATACGTGGCGCGCGCATCCGGCCTTATTCTGCTGCGGACAAATGCCTTTGGTGCGGAACTGGTATCCAGTTCAGACGGAACTTCCTACATGGTCACCAAGTCCATTACCCTTCCGCCGGGCTTCTTTTTCCGGATTGTCGGAGGACTCTGGCGCCGAAAATTCAGACCCCTTCAGTTCCGGTGATTCCGGTTCTTCCGGCATGACCCTGAAACGGGTGGATCCGCAAAAGGCGCTGGCTTCCATGGGGGGTGAAATTCCCGGAAGGCAGTTTCATTAAATACAACTCGGGCAACTCCACTCTTCTTTTCCATGGCACGCCCAGAGATTTGAGCATGCTGGAGGAGCTGGTAGCGGCCAGGACTGCGGAACAGCCCTCCAGGTGGTGGTCAGCGCGACCTTTCTGGAAGTCAATCAGACGGACTTGGAGGAATTGGGCTTTAACTGGATCGTCAATCTGAACCTGGACCCTACCAAGTGGTTCATGGGCGGCGCGGGAACCGATAAAAATGACTATAACAATTCCGTGCTGGACAGCGCCGCCAATGTGGCCGGGGCCGTCGCTCCCGCAGGAGTGGTGGGCGGCCTGCGTTCCGGCAACCAGGTTTTTACGGAAGATAGCATTGACAGCATGATAGAACGCGGCACTTCCGCCAGAAGTTCTGATGCGACCTATGTTCCCGGCGGCGCTCCCAGCATCGTCACTCTGCGCGGCATGTGGAGTCACGCGGATATCACGATGATTATGCGCGGCCTGAGCCAGAAAAAAGGCACAGACATTATGCAGCATCCTTCCGTGATTGTGCGCCCCGGTGAAAAAGCCACCTTTTTCAGCGGCAGGGAACTGATTTACCCTACGGAATATGATCCGCCTGAAGTTCCCAACAGCACGGGCAATAATAATGACTGGGGCGACAATGACAATAACGGCGACGGTATTCCGGTCATGCCCATGACTCCCGCCCATCCCACTGCCTTTGAAACCAGGCAGCTCGGCACGATCTTCAATGTGGAAGTGACCGGCATCAGCGATGACAAATCCATCGTGGAAATGACCGTAGTGCCGGAAATCGTGGATTTTGACGGTTTCATCAATTACGGTACGTCGCTTTTCGTTCCCATGGTCTCCCAGGAAAAGGACGCAAAGGAAGAAGTCGTCATGGTGAAAACTTCAGACAACTTCATCCTTCAGCCCGTGTTTTCCACGCGGCGCCTGACCGCTCCGGTGCGCATAGCCACCGGCAATACGCTCGTCATCGGCGCCTTGAAAAAATCCACTTCCATTACGTATGAGGATAAAATTCCCGTTCTGGGGGATATTCCCTGGGTGGGGCGCCTTTTCCGTTCCAAGGGGTCCAAGGAACAGCGCAAGGCCATCATCATCATGGTAAAGGCGGAAGTGGTGGATCCGGGCGGCAAAGAAGCTTTATACGCCGGATACTTCCATTCCGGACGAGGAGGTCCCGGCAGGGGACGCTTTCTCCCCGCCCTCAGCAATGCCCAGTAACCTTTAACCGGATCAAGACCATTGAAAAACAGCGGTTCCGATTTTGAGTCTTCTCCTTCCCAGGGGCTGATAATATCATGCGTCAGCTGCATGCGTCGGATTCCCACGGAGTAGAACGGAGAAGGGAAGTAGTAGTGCGCCCGAACGGCAGCAAGGTGATCCGGGTGGAAAAGCGCCGGCGGACTTACAGTGACGACCAGCGGGACGCCAAACAGGCCATGTTGAAAAACAAGCGTTTTTTTAATAGGCCTTTGCATTCTGGTTCTGCTGGCTGCCGGTGCGCTGGCGGGGACGTATATGTACCGCCTTACTTCTTTCAATACGGAGGAATTTGCCGGCCGCCTGCAAGCTGATCTTTCCGCCGCCTGGGGCGAGATGTAATATTTCCGGAATGGCGGTGGATGGCCTTACCATGAAGGCTTCACGCATCAGGGTATCCTTTCCGGAAGATTCCTGCCTGTCCTTTGTGGCGATGGAAGGCATCTCCGGGGAAATTTCCGCCGTGCCCTTATTCATGGGGAAAATCAAGGGGAAAGCCTTAATGTGTCCAGGGCGGTAGTCGGTTTGCGGCCCGGATTCGTTAAATTGCCGTACCGCAGACGAAACGGGAATTGCCGTTCGTTTTCCGGCGATACACAGCGCCGCGTCTGGAAGTGGGGTATGCCCATGGGACGGAAAAATTTACTCTGGAGAGGAATGGCGCTCCCTTTTTATATGACAGCGGAAGCCTACATCCGCACGTCCGGGAACGGACCTGAACCGGAATACGTGCTGGATCTGTCACAGCAAAATTGAAAATCAAGGGCTGGCCGCTGATGGGGTTGATTCCGGTTCCGTCATTCTAAACGGGAGCGGTGTCAAGCAGCTTACTTTTTTCCGGTTTTCTGGACAAAGGGCGCCTGCTCAATAAGCCTACGGATCTCAGCCCCTTCATGATTACGGGAATTTCCTTCTGGGTACGGATTTCCGTCACCAGGCGTGGACGTTGACAGGAAAAAATTTCGATCTCGCTTCCCTGCTGGGAGATGATTTCTCTTCCCTTCTTAAGGTGCAGACGGGAGAACAGGAAGGGGATGAAAAGCATGAATTGAAGCTGGATTTTGCTTTGCCTGTAACAACTGAACAGAAGAGGCCCTCCCTAAAAGGATACAGCGGTTCCGTTATCAAGGCGACCATGATCAGGCTGCCTGTTTTGCGCCTGCTGGCGGCCATGACTGCCCGGAATACAGAAATAAGGCTGCCGTACTCTTCTCCCGTCTTTACGTCCGGTTCTTTCCTGCTGGAAAGCGATGGAACGGACCGTTCCGCCTCCCTGAAGGAAATTTCCCTGTTTGAGCAGGGCTTTCTGGGAGTGACCGGGGGTGTACAGCAACGGTACTTCCTTGACGGGGAAGCTGGTTTTAAAATTCCCCTTCCTACATGGTGGACAGCCGGAAACTGCCTTCCGGCGTGACGCAGGAAGGGCATGAAATTATTCTTCCTGTGAAAAATTTCCGGTACTCCGGAGTCTCCACAGGACAACTCTGCCGGAATGTTCCAGGAAGAGGCGCCGCGCACGGGCCGCCCGGAAATGCATACCGCTCCTTCCCGTGGAATAGCTCTTCCAGCTCCGTCATTCCTCTCCTTCCCGTATTACGGTAGACGGATTCATGTGATATTGCCAGGACTCCATGCTGCTGCTCAATCCTATTGTTCGGAAAACATCTGAAAAGCGTTCCCGCTGGTGGACCAGGCTGGCCGGATTTGGCCTGTGGTCCGTACTCCAGCCCATTTGCATGAGCCTGAATATCCGTTCCATCAAGGAGGAGCATGATGATGTTTATACGGCGCCTTTTCTGGTAGCCCTTTGGCACAATCGCACGATGGTGCCGGGTTATGCGTGGTCCCTGGCCCAGAAGCCGCTCAAGATGAGTGTGCTTACCAGCGCCAGCAAGGACGGCGCCCTGGTGGAGGCCGTATGCAGGCATTTTTGGCCTGGGTGCCGTCCGGGGATCTTCCGGACGGCGGGGGCTCTGGCCTACATGGAAATGATGCGAAAGGTCCAGGAAGGGGACGTCTGCTTCTGTTTTACCCGGATGGTCCGCGAGGCCCTATTTACGAAGTGCACCACGGTATTGTCAAGCTGGCCTCCCAGTCAGGGCTGCCCATCGTTCCTGTATGCATCGAATATGAAAGCTGCTGGCGTTTGAACAAGACCTGGGGACCGCTATGCCATTCCCAAACCGTGTTCCAACGTAAATATTCTATGGAAAAAGCGCCTGTTCATTCCTCCGGACGCAACGGATGAACAGATGGCGGATTATGCCCGTCTTCTGGCCGGGCTGCTTGGCGAGGGGCTTCCGGACTTCCCGCCTCTTAACCAATCATTATTATGCAAATCATCGATGGAAAACAGGTAGCTTCCCAGGTGCTGGAAGAGGTTGAAAGGGATATTGCTAGGCTCAGGGAACAGGGAATAACGCCCGGCTTGGCCGTGGTTCTGGTAGGGAAGATCCCGCTTCCCAGGTATATGTAAATCCTAAGGTGAAAAAGTGTGCGGAGCTGGGGATGAATTCCCGTAAAATAGTTCTCCCTTCCGACGCCTCCCAGGAAGAACTGCTCCGGATTGTCCGTGAATTGAACGTGGATCCTGCCGTCCACGGCATACTGGTGCAAAGCCCGCCTCCTCCCCATATCGACGAGGCGGCCGTGGTCCTGGAAATAGACCCTGCCAAGGATGTGGACGGCTTCCATCCGGAGAATGTCGCCAAGCTGGTGCTGGAAGATGAGACCGGTTTTGTACCCTGTACCCCTCTGGGCTGTATGCGAGGCTGTTAAAGGCCGCCGGCATTGAAACGGCGGGAGCGAATGCCGTGGTCTTGGCCGCAGCATGATTGTGGGCAAACCGATGGCGCATCTTTTGATGTCCAAACAGGCAAACGCTACCGTAACCGTGGCTCATTCCCGTACGAAAAACCTGCCGGAACTTTGCCGTTCCGCTGATATCATCGTGGCAGCCATAGGCCGGCCCGCTTTTGTGACGGCTGATTTTGTAAAAAGACGGCGCCGTAGTGGTGGATGTGGGCATCAACCGCGTGGAAGATGCCTCCGCCAAGCGCGGCTACAGGATTGTGGGGGACGTAGCCTATGACGAGGTGGCTCCCAAGTGCCGGGCCATTACTCCCGTGCCTGGCGGCGTGGGGCCGATGACTATCGCCATGTTGATGGCTAATACGGTCAAAGCGTGCCGCCAGCAGACGGGAGCCTGACGAAAATGCCGTGACGTCCGTTTTTTTTGTCAAATGAAAGAAAGTAAGGCAGTATTCAGTTACCATTATGTCAAGTAAATTACTCGAAGGCAAAGTTGGTGTCGTAGTCGGCGTAGCGAACAAGCGCAGCATCGCGTTCGCAATTGCCAAGGCGTGGCATGAAGCGGGCGCAAAGCTCATCTTCAATTATCAGGAGAACGTCTCAAGGACGGAGTTCTCAAGCTGATCCATGAGAACTTCGGAGAGGATGTTCCCGTTTATGATCTGGATGTCAGCAGTGATGAATCTGTTAACGCTTTCTTTGAAAGGGTTCGCCAACATACGGATAAAGTAGATTGTCTGCTGCATTCCGTGGCTTTTGCCCCGAAGGAGGCTCTTGGCGGCAGTTTCTGGAAACGGGCCGCGAGGCGTTCAAGATTTCCCTGGATATCTCCGCTTATTCCCTGGTAGCTCTTTCCCGCGCCGTGGAACCCATGATGTCCGACAACGGCAGCATTTTGGCGATGTCCTATCTGGGATCCGAAAAAGTGGTTCCTAACTACAATCTGATGGGAGTTTCCAAAGCTGCCCTGGAAGCCTGCACCCGTTATCTGGCTTATGATTTGGGCCGTTCCCGCGGTATCCGTGTCAATTGCATCAGTGCAGGCCCCATGCAGACGCTTGCTGCTCGCGGCGTTTCCGGTTTTAACACCATGTTCAAGGTGTATGAGGAGCATGCCCCCCTGGGCCGTTCCTGCACGGGTGAGGAATTGGGAGCCACCGGCGTTTTTTCTGGCCAGTGACGGCGCAGCCGCAATCACCGGGCAGGTGATTTACGTGGACGGCGGTTATCAGATTATGGGAATGTAACGCGTTCCTGCGGAAGCTTTCTTCCTGTTCACAAGCCGTACCGGTTTTTCCGGTACGGCTTGTTTATGGTTTTATGGAGAAGGTAGGGGGGCTGGGGGCTTCCTGGCTTCTGTCAAAAGGCCCTGTTTTCCCGCTGCGTTTCAGGAACGAACACTTTCAGCGAACCGGGGCGGGTGATGCGGACCGGAGCGTTTCCTGCATAATCGCCGTCCAGTTCGCAGGCGGCCTGTCCGGCGGAGGTGACGGTTCCCCCGTCATCCGGATGTATTCAAAACTGCCGCTCCTCCGGGAATGAAAGCCCCCATGAACTGCGGCCATCAGGAATTCCCCGATGATGGAAGTAATGGAATGCCTGAATACTACTGCGTCCAGAAGGCCGTCACTGTTGTCCGCTTCAGCAAAAGAAGTTAAGCGGCCCGCCATACTTGCGTCCATTGCCGAAGATGATGGAACGGCCTTCCAATACCCGGCCTTCATCTGTGGTCAGGGTGAGGCGCGGCTGTTTTTCCGTACAGACGCGGGCGCCGGCAATTACGTAGGTAAGGGGCTTTCCATTTTTTTTCATTTCCCATGTGGTCAGTTCTACAGCTCGGGCATCCGCGCCAATGCCCGCCATTTGGAGAAAAAAACTTGCCCGTTGAATGCGAACAGGTCCACATTTTTGGAACGCCCGTGTTTAGAATGTGCAAGGCGTGGTCGAAATCGGGCGGATTCCTATTTCCCGTGAAAAACATTCATGGTACCCGCAGGGAAGGGGGCCAGCACCGTTTCCGTATTGCAGAGAGCCCCTTGCCGCGATTCCCAGCGTTCCGTCTCCCCCGCCACAGCCACGGCAGGCGCTCCGGAATTAGCCTGAGAAACCAAATGGTTCAACATGTCTTCCCTGCTTTCCGGTTCAATGACGTCAAAAAATCCCGGTGCCGATCCAGCCAGCGGCGGAATCGTTGGCTCTGGCGCTGCGCGCCGTGTTGTTGAAAAACAGGGGAATTTTTCATGGAGCGGACACGAAGAAGTTCAAAATCTGAACCGGGGCTTCCGTGTGTGCCACAGGTTCATGGCGCACGGTTCCGTCAGGCAGCTTGAATTCCCAGCATGCCGCGGGAAATATTGTCCGGCAGGAGTACCTCAAAGAAACTTCCTCATGTCGTCGGACGGTCCGGGTGTAATGCCTTCCGCCAGAACTTTCCCTTCTTCCGATTTGAGGATGACGTGCAAGGGAAGCCTTCTGGCACCGTTTTCTCTCTTCCTGATGTCCAGCATCAGCCGGCTGCCGGTCACATATTCCGGTTGGGCCGCCACCCATTTATTCGCCAGTTTCATGTAGCGGTCCGTGATATTGACGGCGGGGACGGTACGGCTTTCGGAGGGAAAGCCAGCGCGTGCCGTTTTTCGTCGTAGCGGGCTTCCCATATCATAGGAAAGAAGGCTCCTGAAGGTTCTTTTTTCCAGGAGGTGGCATAAATGGCGTTCTCCGGTTTGCGGGGGATCCAGCATGCTGATGGCGGACATTACCCACGGGGTGTTGAAGTCCCTTTTCATTGTATTCCAGCATTTTCCATTCTCCGTCACACCAGGCTTCCACCCAGTTGTGGTTGCCGCGCACGTGGTTCAGGTAAGAACGCCCGCCATGCGGGCCGGAATGCCCACGGAGCGAAGAGCGCAGATTAGAAGGATGCTTTGGCCCGTACAGGAAACCTTGCCGGATTGCAGGGATTCCTTGACTCCCTGGTGGGGAACTCTTCTCTCCGTGGAATAGCGTACATTCAGGGTTTTCTGGATGTGGGAGGCGATGGTGAGGGCGGCTTCCCGCCCCGTCTTGCATGGGGAAACAAGCGGTGAGAAGAGGTGATGGAACTGCTCCCTCCATTCGTCTCGCGGTTCGTTGACTACGGCATAAGGGAGCACATTATTTTCATAAAGTTCCCACGGAACCTGGGCAGCCCAGGGGAATTGGCTCCGTGCAGCCAGGGCGAGGCGGACTTCCCGGACCAGCCTTTCTTGCGTAACCGTTCCCCTGTCCTGCGCGGGCATGTGGGCACGCAGAAACTCCACCCCGTCCTGAATGGTGTCATGGGCGGCGCAAATAGCGGCGGTCAGGCCCGGGAGAAGGGCGAAAGGCAGCAGATTCATGAACGTTGTAATTCATACCTGAATTCGGGAGGGAGACAAGCTTCCTCTTGCGCAAGAAGGGTATGGAAATGGGCAAAGAGATGCGTGTCTTCCGGCGGAGTGGGGGCAAAGGGTGCGTCGTTATCCAGAATATCCTCGCAAATGCGCATGAAATCGCGGGCGGTTTTCGCCCTTTTCATGTAATGGTCAAAAGTGTCGGGAAGTCCCCGCGCGGTGTAAACCAGATATTTTTTCATGCGGTGGATGTGTTTTTCCTCCACATAATGTTCCTGCATTTCCCGCGTGCGTTCATAAAGGCGGCGAATATAGTGCAGCACGTTCCGGAAGGTAAGGTCTGCTGCAGGATGGCCCTGAAAGCGGGAATGAAGCTGTGAAAATATCCAGGGATTGCGCAGGGCTGCCCGCCCAATCATCAGCCCAGCTGGCCGGGCCAGCCGCACCCATGCCTCCGCTGTGGCTGCATCCACAATATTTCCGTTGGCGACTACTGGGCATTTCAGCATTCCTGCGGCCCATTTCACCCATTCCGGGTGTACCGGGAGCGGTAGCCCTCACGGACGGTGCGGGCGTGGATGCACACCCTGTCCGGGGAATGGGAGGCAATTACCGGAAGAATCCGTTCAAACTCGTCCGGCGTTTCGTATCCCAGGCGGCATTTGACGGTGAAGGCTCCGGGGGCAATACGTCCCGAAGCGCTCCCAGGGCCGCGTCCATGGCCTTCAGGGACCGCAGCATGCCTCCGCCCGCATTTCTCCGGCATACGATGGGAGCGGGGCAGCCCATGTTCAGATCCACGCCTGCACAGGCGTGTTCCATCAGGACCTGCGCATCCCTTGCCAGGTATTCCGGTTCATGGCCCACGAGCTGTCCGTAAATGGGGCGGCCTGTAGGATTTTCATCAATGGAGCGCAGAATGTATGGCGACATCTTTTTATGATGGGCCACCGTCCGGAAATACTCCGTGATGAAATAATCCGGCAGGGAATTCAAGTCCTTCAATGTGTTGAGGAAAGCCAGATCCGTCACATCTTTCATGGGGGCCAGGGCCAGGAGCATGGGTCTGTGCATACCGTGAAAAGCTCCGGTTGGCAAGCTGTGATTGTCTTGACGAAAGAAGGAAAGTGTGGAAGCTGGGAGCATGAATCAGGACTCAACCCGCAAAGCCAGAGTGAATGTGAGACGGGCCGAAGTAATGGAGCAGGTGGAAAAGGAAATCCAGCAGCATTACCAGAGTGAATTGATTTCCACATCCGTTCTGCGGGCAATGTGTACAATCTGGGCCATACGGATTTTTTCTCGCCCGGGAGTTCGGGTTCTGCAACGGCGTGCGCCGTGCTATTTATATAGCATACGCGGCACGCAGAGTGTTTCCTGACCGGCGGATTTTTCTGATTGGGGACATTATTCACAATCCGGAAGTGAACCGGCAGCTGGAGGAAATGGGCATTCGAAAACTTCCCTGGAAGCAGTTGGATTCCTCCTATGACCGGGTTGCTCCAGACGATGTGGTGATTATTCCCGCGTTCGGTGTTCCTACTCCTTTCATGGATGCGCTGGAGGAGAAGGGCGTGCAGATTGTGGATACGACATGCGGAGACGTGATGAAGGTCTGGAAAAGAGTGAAGAATTACGCCGCCATGGGGATTACCTCCATTATCCACGGTAAGGCTACCCATGAGGAAACCAGCGCTACGGCTTCCCGGGCTCTTGGGGAACGGGGAAGGGGGAAATACCTGGTGGTTTACGATTTGGAGGATGCCCGTATCCTGTGCGACTACATCATGGGCCGCGGAGACCGCGAGGCATTCCTGAAACGGTTTGAAGGATGCTGTTCCCGGGATTTGATCCCGACCGGGATCTGGAGGAGGTTGGCATCGCCAACCAGACCACCATGTTGAAAACGGAGACGCAGACGCTCCAGAAGATGGTGAAGGATGCCATTGTTCAGAGGGACGGGGACGATGATAATTTTTATGTGTTTGACACCATTTGCGGTGCTACCCAGGATCGCCAGGATGCCCTGTATGAACTGCTGAAAAATCCTCTGGACGTCATGTTTGTGGTGGGTGGCTACAACAGTTCCAACACAACGCATCTGGTGGATATTGCCAGGGGAGCATGTGCCCACGTACTTCATTGAGTCCGCAGAATGCATCAAGTCCATCCAGTATGTGGATGCTTTTGATACGAAGACGCGGGAAGTGCGCCGCATGACTACGGAACCAGTAGTGCAGAACCTGGGCAAATCCCTGAAGGTGGGAATTACGGCGGGCGCCTCATGTCCGGCCAACCTGATTGAGGCCACCATCCTCCGCATTGCGGATCTGCGCAAGTAGCAAAACGCCTCCGGTTTGGTGAATGAGAAAAAAGAGTTCTCTCTCAACGGCGGCACGGCCGTTTTTTCCGTAACACGGCGCGGTTGCCTGGGCCGCGGAAGAAAGCATAGGGAAAACTGCGCGGGAGCGTTTCCTAAATTTCCAAATCTTCCGGTGTAACGGAACGTTGTTCCCGGGATGCAAGCAGTACGGCTTGTTCCACGACATATTCCGTATTGGAGTCAAAACGGTAGGCGTTGCAGTTGGGACACACTGCCGTAGTCAGGGATACGATGGAACCGCAGGCTTCGCAAACCTTGAAGTCCCCGGGACGGTCAATAATCAGTTTGGCTTTATCCAGGCGGGATTGCTGCATGGGAGTAGAAAATAAAACAAGCCGCTCAGCAGAACAGAGCGGCTTGCCATAAAGAATCGTCAGAAAACCGAAGTGAAAACTCAGGCGATTTTTGCGATGGCCTTGGCGGCCTTGCTCTTGTAGTTGGCTGCACGATTGGCGGGGATGGTGCCAACCTTGGCGGCTTTGTCAACGGCTGAGGAGAAAGTGTTGTAGGCAGCAGCAGCGGCTTCCTTGTCGGACGTTTCCACCGCAGCGGCAACTTTCTTGCGGAGGGTCTTCAACTTGGAGGTCACGGCGCGGTTGCGGGCGGTGCGGGTTGCTGTCTGGCGGATGCGCTTGAGTGCGGATTTGGTATTGGCCATGTTTAAAAAGGTTCGGTTTCCGTTTCGAGGTGGCAAAAACATTAGAATAACAGGACAAAATGTCAAGCTCTTGATGTATTTTTAAGGCATTCCTTTCCTGCACGGGCTGACTGTGGGCTTTACCGGAAAAGGAGTTTGTGGCACTATGTTCTCCGTTATGAAGAAACGCGTGGATTTGCCTGAAAAAAATATGAAGGATATATTTTTGATTTGGACGGCACCCTGGTGGACAGCATGCCGCTCCATTACAGGGCATGGCGTGAAGCCCTGGCTCGAGCAGGGGCTCCGGACCACGTGTTCCGGGCGGATGAATTTTATTCCTGCGGCGGAAAATCCGCCAATGATGTGGTGCGTTTTTAAATGAACGGTACGGCATGCACATGGATGCGGCGTCCACAGCTGCGGACAAGCGCCGCATTTATTTGGAAATGCTGGAAAAGGAAGGCATGCAGCCTATCCGGGAAGTGGTGGAATTCGTGCATTCCCTGGGAGACGCCCCCAAGGCGATAGCTACCGGGAGCGCCATGCCGGGAGCGTCCCGGACTCTGGCTGCTGCCGGACTTTCAGGCCTTTTTTGATGTGATTTTGACGCCGGATGAGGTGGAGCATGGCAAACCTGCTCGGACATGTTTTTTGAAGGCGGCGGAACTCCTGGGGGCATCCCCGGACCGTTGCGTGGTTTTTGAGGATGCCGAACCCGGCATGAAAGCTGCCGCGGCCGCAGGAATGGACTGCGTACAGGTCCGGCGGCCATCCCTGGCCTGATTCCTCTTTCCGGATTTGGTACGAAAGGGGATTCGGGATTTTCCTCCTTTCTCCATGCCTTTCTTCCTTTTAAGGAAAAGGCTTCACATTGCGCCCGGAATGCGTTAGAACTCTTTTTTCCTATTGAACAAATAAAATATTATTTGCACATGAGCACAAACGACAAAACATCATCCGCCCCGACGAAAACCCGCATGACAGGAGCTGAAGTGCTCGTGGAATGCCTCGTGCGTGAAGGTGTAGACGTCGTCTTTGCCTATCCTGGCGGCGCCAGCATGCCGATTCATCAGGCCCTGAGCCATCAGCCCAAGATACGGACCATCCTGCCCCGCCATGAACAGGGCGGGGCATTCGGTGCGGAAGGCTATGGCCGCGTTACGGGCAAGGTGGGCGTTTGCATTTCCACTTCCGGCCCCGGCGCCACCAACATGATTACCTCCATTGCGGATGCTTATCTGGACTCCACGCCTCTGGTGGCGATTACGGCTCAGGTCATGCGCTCCTTGATTGGACGCGGCGCCTTCCAGGAAACGGACGTATTCGGCATGACCGCCCCTATCGTGAAGCACAGCTATCTGGTGACGGAACCGGAAGAACTGCCCCGTATCATCAAAGGAAGCCTTCTACATCGCCTCTACGGGCCGTCCGGGTCCTGTGTTGATTGACATGCCCAAGGACGTGCAGGAGGCCGTGTTTACACCGGACTTTGACATGGAGATGGATATTCCCGGCTACAACCCCGTGTTGCCCGTCCCTGCGGATAAGCTGGAAGAACTCATCCCGTTGATTGAAAACGCCAGGCGGCCTGTCATTTACGCCGGCGGCGGCATCATTTCTGCGGAAGCTTCCGGGGATCTTCTGAATTTGCGGAACGTTCCCAGATTCCTGTGGCGACCACCCTGATGGGCATTGGCGCCATGCCGGAAACCCACCCTCTTTCCCTGCGTTGGCTGGGCATGCACGGAGCCGTGTTTGCGAATAACGCCGTGAATGAAGCGGATCTGGTTATTGCCCTGGGCGCCCGGTTTGACGACCGCGTGACAGGCTCCGTCAATATGTTCTGTCCGGAATCCACGATCGTTCACATTGACATTGACGCCAGCGAGATCAATAAAAACAAGAAGGTGGCGTATCCCATCCGCGCAAACGTGAAGGACGCCCTCCGGGTACTCAACTCCGCTCTGGCCGCAAAAAGGCTGGGAGCGCAAATCCTCCGGCTACACCCGCACTCCTGAATGGTTCGGCGTGATTGACGGCTGGAAAAACAGTACCCCTTCTCCTATGAGGACCGCAAGGGGTATATCGCCCCGCAGGCTGTCATTGAAGAGCTCTACCGCCAGACGGCGGACAAGGACCCCATCATCTGCACGGGGGTGGGCCAGCATCAGATGTTTGCCGCTCAATTCTTCAATTTGACAAGCCCCCGCCGTCTGGCCACTTCCGGCGGTTTGGGAACCATGGGCTATGGACTTCCCGCCTCCATGGGAGCGTGCCTGGCTTATCCGGACAGACTGGTCGTGAATATTGACGGGGACGGTTCCATGCTCATGAATATTCAGGAGCTGGCAACCATTCATGTGGAGCGTCTGCCCGTCAAATGCATTATTCTGAACAACCAGCACCTGGGCATGGTGGTCCAATGGGAAGATTTGAAGTATGATTCAACCGGGCCCAAACCTTCCTGGCGGACCCGCACGACAATTATGATCCTACCCATAAAACGGAAGATGTCATCTACCCGAACTATCCGCTTATTTGTGCCGGATTCGGCGTCAAGTGCGAGCGTGTGCTTCGCATAGAGGAGCTTCCGGCGGCTATCACCCGGATGATTGAATCCCCTGAGGCCTATGTCCTGGACGTCATGGTCCCCATGATGTGCATGTGCTGCCGATGATTCTGGGGGCATGAGCTACAAGGATGTGATTCTGGAACGTATTGCCGGGGATGGTTCCGCCAAAAGGCGTCTGAACTGGGCAAGGAAATCCCGACTGCCCTGTAAGAGCGAGGCAAGCTTCTTCTATTGAGCTTAAACAGGAGCCGTCCGTAAGGGCGGCTCCTGTTGCATGGCGGCGCAGGAGGAAGACAGGTCAGTTGACTGCCATTAGGGTGGCAGCAAGGCATGTATATAGATCCGGATATTCCTGTTTTCCGGTAGGTGAATTCCTGGTTTTGTGAAGGAATGAGGAAGATGTTTCTGGACGCAGTAAAAAAAAAGAACGGTTAGCATCAATGAGCCAAATTGAGTGCAAGCTGGCTCGGACGTGAAGTAACTGAGGTTTTCTAAGATGATGCCACATCGGATGCTGCGCTTGCGCCAACCTCAAGCTCACAGAAAATTGCCGGGAATCCGGCGCATGCTGTAAGCGATTGAGAAATGTAGCTTGACAGAAAAATTCCCTTTGATCAGGCCTGGCCGCATCCGGTTCTTGCATCAGGTTGGCGCAAGACCTTTGTTGCATGTTTGATACTCAAACCGTATTCGTCAGGCCGTCGCACCCACACGGGTGCGTGAATTGAAACCAAAAGATACCAAAAGAATCCAAAAGAATACAAAGTCGCACCCACACGGGTGCGTGAATTGAAACTTCACAAAAAACCCGATAGGAGCCGCAATCGGATGTCGCACCCACACGGGGTGCGTGAATTGAAACCCGTTGCATGGCTGCAATGGGATGACGCACAAGGTCGCACCCACACGGGTGCGTGAATTGAAACCTCAAAAAAAGCCCTGTATGAACCGCAATCTGATGTCGCACCCACACGGGTGCGTGAATTGAAACGATATCTTGCCCTGGGACGTTAAACCCGCCCTTGGTCGCACCCACACGGGTGCGTGAATTGAAACAACATTTCCGGCGGGGCTGACGGTGGAATAGGCAGTCGCACCCACACGGGTGCGTGAATTGAAACTCTTAATTTTGCGAACCAGATTCACAGTCAGTTTGTCGCACCCACACGGGTGCGTGAATTGAAACATTTTCGGATTGTTGCTTGTCATAGTTGTGCAGGGTCGCACCCACACGGGTGCGTGAATTGAAACAAATGGGAGGGGGTACTTTATAATGATTGGCAGAGTCGCACCCACACGGGTGCGTGAATTGAAACGTTGGCGTAAGTGAAATACCTTGCCCCGCACCGGTCGCACCCACACGGGTGCGTGAATTGAAACGGCGGGGGTTGGAAAGTAGCGGTGGACGAAAACGTCGCACCCACACGGGTGCGTGAATTGAAACCTCTGTTATTTACCCTACCAGGGCGTTGAGACAGTCGCACCCACACGGGTGCGTGAATTGAAACTGCCTCTGCGTCAGCTCATTGACGTCAAACTTAAGTCGCACCCACACGGGTGCGTGAATTGAAACCGGAGGGTCAGCCAGCTTCACCTGCAACGGAATCGTCGCACCCACACGGGTGCGTGAATTGAAACCCGCGTGATTGTTAGCAGGACTTACAGTTAAGTCGCACCCACACGGGTGCGTGAATTGAAACCGGGGACGGGGTAGTGGACGATATTACCGCCCTTGTCGCACCCACACGGGTGCGTGAATTGAAACATCCAGCAGTGTTAAAATCTCCCAATCATCCCAGTCGCACCCACACGGGTGCGTGAATTGAAACCATGTGGAACAATTTGAACCCGTTGAACCCGTTGGTCGCACCCACACGGGTGCGTGAATTGAAACATGGGGCCTGGCGAGTTGTCCCACTGCACCATGCAGTCGCACCCACACGGGTGCGTGAATTGAAACGCATAATCCTACCCACGGAAATGGTATGGCGTGAGTCGCACCCACACGGGTGCGTGAATTGAAACTAAAAAGATAGTAGCTTGAGGCAGGGCATTTACCGTCGCACCCACACGGGTGCGTGAATTGAAACTCCAACAACCCTATAACAATATAAACATCATAGAGTCGCACCCACACGGGTGCGTGAATTGAAACCAACAAACCGATACGTCCCCCAAGTTGTTTCTTAGTCGCACCCTCACGGGTGCGTGAATTGAAGTTTTTATGTATGTTTGACATATTTAAATACGAATCGTTGTTTTATTAAGGGAGGGAGATATATTGAAATAAGGGTATTTGTTGCTGAAGAATGAAAAGATGGATTTTTGTGTTTTTTTGTTGAATGCAATATTTTGACGGAGGAAGTTGGTTTTTGGCTGATAGAGGAGAAATGACGGGAAGTATTATTGGACGAATATGAAAAGATATTGTCTGGTTTCCGGGTTATGTTTGTGCCTGTTCATGGGGATATTTTCATGTATTCCGGAAGCTCCGGAGCATAAGACGGAAAAAGATGCCTCAGCCATTGTTCTGGATGAGGATTCGGATATAATCTGGAGGAATTTTTCTTTGGGCTGCGTTTCATTCGATGATAAGGCTCCGCATAGTAAAGGTTCCCGCATTTTTTCACCGATTGATTCCAGATACGGAGGTTTATATCCGTCAGTTGTCCCGTATTGTTCTCCATACGTTGTATGAGAGTCCTGAAGAATGTATTGTTCCTGTCCACCATTTGCGTTTCATGCTGGAGGATACCGATGGAGTTGCCTGCAAATGGGGGAGGAAATGGAGAGGTTGCCATTTCCTGCAGCACGCGCCATATTGAGGGGTTGTTTAAAGATGATGATGATGCGACGAAGGTTTATTTTGAAATTCTGAGGAGTCTTGTTGTATGAGCTAACCCATGTTTACCAACAGGAACCCCAGGGGATAGGTTCCTATGGAACGAACAGGGAATTTAGAGCATTTATCGAGGGGATGGCTGACGCCGTTCGTATAGCTAACGGGAGATTCCATAGAGGAGCTTACCGTCCTACAGGCGGCAGTTATATGGATGGCTACCTCCATGCAGGTTATTTTTTTGTGTGGCTGCGGGATTATAAAGACCCTGAATTTCTACGCAAATTGAACCGTAGTGCTCTTGAGGTCGTTCCATGGTCGTTTGATGGCGCCGTTAAATATGCCTTGGGCAGCGAGTATCATATTGATGAGTTGTGGCGGGAGTATCAAAGGGTAATGGAAGAGGAGAAATAGGGGCGCTTCATAGTTCAGGAGTTTTGATGGGATATCTAGACAGGAGGCTGGAATAGAAGGAATGGCCGTGGAGAGTGTTCTTAAGGCGTGGGTATTTCTCGTTTACCATTTTTGAAAAGCAAGGTCTGAGTGGCCCGGCAGAAAGACAGGATGCCTCATGCTTCGCAGTATTGGAATCCTGGGCGGGACAGGGAGCCTTGGACAGAGGGATGGGAAACGGTGAGGAGGAGCGAAGCCCCCATGCTGCATGCTGGAAACGGGAGGCAGGGATATTCTTTCGGCTGGACAAACGGAGGGACGGAAGACATTCTAGGCGTTCCATGGAGGGCATACGCTATTACAACCGATATACGGGCAGGGAGGAACGGGAGCAGGTACCGGGGGAGAAGTATATGCAATGGATTTACGGCACTGCTTCGGGAAGGCGGCACTGCATGTCCTGATTAAACGCGGCGTTTTTTCCCGTTTGCTGGGTTGGTTGAAGAATCGCCCTTCCAGCGCCCGCTCCATTCCCTCCTTTGTGGAGGAGTACGGCATTAATATGGAAGATTCTCTCAAGGGAGTGGGGAGTTCAGGCATTTCAACGATTTTTTTCTACCGCCGCCTGAAACCGGGAGCTCGCCCTTTGGCCGGCGGGGAGGATACGGCCGTTTTTCCCGCGGATGCCCGGCACATGGGCTGGGAACGCGCCGACCGAATTAAGAACGTTTTCGTGAAAGGGCAGCGTTTTGACCTGCCTTCTCTTCTGGGGAGCGACACCCTGGCTGAGCGGTATGCGGCCGGCGCCGTCGTCTTGTCGCGCCTGTGCCCTACGGATTACCACCGTTTTCATTTTCCGGTGTCCGGGGTGCCCGGCCCCTGGACGAAGCTGGGAGGCCCGCTGGCAAGCGTGTTCCGTATTGCCTGCGCGGCCGTCTGGCGTGGTTATGGACTAATAAAAGGAATTTGACCCTGATCCGGTCAGAGTTGTGGGGAGAGGTCGCCATGCTGGAGGTGGGAGCTACCGGAGTTGGGTTGATTGAAGAGACGTATGTTCCGGGTGTTTTCTCCGCAAGAGGGGCGGAGAAGGGGTATTTTGCCTTTGGAGGCTCCACGGTAATGTGCTTTTTTGAACCGGGAAGAGTCAGTTTGGCTTCCGATTTGTTGGAAAAGACGGAAGAAGGCTTGGAGCTGTTTGCCCGGCAGGGAGACATGATGGGCACGGCAGCGACATAGCCTCCGGGCTGGCGTGCCTGTCCCGCAATGTTTTGAGTAGGGCTCTTTCCTGACGGAATGCCGGGGATGGATTCCGGCGTTTCAGGGCGGATTTTCGGATTTTTTGATTTTCCGAAGTGCCAGGCGGGTTATTTCATTTCCGCAATGGCGCGGGCCATATCCGGAGCCTTGAAGGTAGAGGAGCCTGCCACCAGCACATCCGCTCCGGCCAGAGCGCATTGAGCGGCATTGTTTTTGGCCAATTCCTCCGTCCATTTGAATGAGGAAGGAGGCGCGGTTTTCCGTGCGCCATTCGGCGGCTTTTTCCACCTTGTCCAATACGGAAGGCATGAAGGACTGGCCGCCGAAGCCAGGCACTACGGACATGACCAGCAGCAGGTCTATTTCCGCCAGGTAAGGTTCTACGGCTTCAAAGGATGTGGCCGGGTTGAGAGCCAGGCCGTTTTTTACTCCGGCTTCCCGGATTCGCCCGAGTGTGTTGCGAATGTAGTAGGAGTCTCCCAGTTCCACGTGAAAGCAGATGAGGTTCACACCTGCCCTGACGAAGCGGTCAAAGTAGTGGTCCGGCCGTTCTATCATCAGGTGGGCATCCAGAAAGCGGTCCGGCCCCACCGCTTTTCTGACGGCGGCGCAGATTTCCGGGCCAAAAGGAGATGTTGTCCACAAAGTGGCCGTCCATGATGTCCAGATGCAGCCAGTCGGCACCGGAGTCAAAGGCTCGCCGCGCTTCCTCCCCAATGCGGGAGAAATCAGCGGCGAGCAGGGACGGGGGAGATTATGGTCATGGCTGAGGGAGGCTTTTCGGGATGTCAGTTGGCTACAATGTTGACGAGGCGGCCGGGTACGACAATTACCTTGCGCACAGTGACGCCGTCCAGGAAGGTTTTCACCTTGGCGGAGGCCAGGGCCAGCTTTTCCAGTTCTTCCGGGAGATGTCCTTGGGCACTTCCAGCTTGTCTCTCAGCTTGCCGTTCATCTGGATGACCATGGGAACGGTATTTTCCTCCAGCAGGGCTTCCTCCCATTCAGGCCAGCTTTTCTGGCAAAGCTGCGTCTGGGCCAGAGCCGGGAAGGCTGTTTGCAGGCGGCTGTGTATTTCTTCCGTAAGGTGGGGGGCAAAGGGATTCAGCAGAGTCAGGAAAGCATCATAGTCCTGAACGTCCACCACATCCGCGGAGGTCATGGCATTGGTGCATTCCATCATTTTCGCGATGGCGGTGTTGAAGGACATGCCATTGATGTCCTCCGTCACTTTTTAATGGTTTTGTGCAATTCCTTGCGTACGGCAAGCACCCCGGCTTCCGGAGCGTTCTCCACCAGTTTGGAGTTGATTTCCCATTCTCCTTCCTGATTTTCCCGGAAGGCCACGCGCCAGACGCGGGCCAGGAAGCGGGAAATGCCTTCCACACCTTTGGTTGCCCAGGGTTTCACGTCCTTGAGAGGGCCCATGAACATTTCATATAACCGCAGGGAGTCCACGCCATATTCGCGGACGATGTCGTCCGGATTGACGACGTTGCCGCGGGATTTGGACATTTTCTGGCCGTCTTCCCCAGGATGAGCCCCTGGTTGACGAGTTTCTGGAAGGGTTCATTGGTGCTGAGGTAGCCCAGGTCAAAGAGTACCTTGTGCCAGAAGCGGGCATAGAGAAGGTGGAGCACGGCGTGTTCCGTGCCGCCCACGTACAGGTCCACGCCTCCGGGGAGCCGGCGGAACCCATCCAGTATTGTTCCGCTTCCCGGCCGACGAAGCGTTCCGTGTTGGCCGGATCCAGGTAACGCAGGTAGTACCAGCAGGAGCCGGCCCATTGGGGCATGGTGTTTGTTTCCCGGTGGGCCGTGGGCGTGTAGGGCTATCCATTCCGCAGCCTTGACCAGCGGGCCGCGGGGGTCTCCCGTGGGGGCGAAGTCGTCCAGATCCGGCTGGAGTACGGGGAGTTCGCTTTCCGGCAGGGCGCGGTGGTGACCGTTTTCCCATACTATGGGGGAATGGTTCCCCAGTAACGCTGGCGGGAGAAGAGGCAGTCGCGCAGCTTGTAGTTTACTTTGCGGAGTCCCTTGACGTTTTCTTCCAGCCAGAGGATCATTTTTCCTTGGCTTCCGGAGTAGGCAGCCCGGTCAGGAAGCCGGAGTTCACGCTGGAACCTTCATAACCGCAGAAGCCGCGCCAGTCCATGTCTTCACTGGGCGGCTGAACTACCTGGAGAATGGGCAGGCCGAAGACCTGGGCAAAGGCGAAGTCGCGTTCGTCATGGGCGGGGACGGCCATGATGGCTCCGGTTCCGTAGCCCATCAGCACATAGTCCGCGATCCAGACGGGAATTTGTTTTCCATTGACCGGATTGACGGCATAGGCCCGGTGAAGACCCCCTGTTTTTTTCCTTGGAGAGGTCCGTGCGTTCCAGGTCGCTTTTTGGAGGCGCACTGGGCGCGGTATTGTTCCACAGCATGTTTCTGTTCCGGCGTGGTGACGGTATCTACCAGAGGGTGCTCCGGGGAAAGAACCATGTAGGTGGCTCCGAAGAGGGGTGTCCGGCCTGGTGGTGTAAACAGTAATCGTTTCTCCGTCCAGGGTGAAGTCCACTTCCGCACCTTCCGATTTGCCTATCCAGTTGCGCTGAAGCAGTTTGATGGATTCCGGCCAGTCCAGGGCTCCAGTTCGTCAATGAGGCGCTCCGCGTAGTCCGTGATGCGCAGCATCCACTGGCGCAGGGGCGGCGTTCCACCCGGTGGCCCTTGGATTTCCATTCCTCCACTTCCTCGTTGGCCAGGACGGTGCCCAGGTCCGGGGACCAGTTGACGGCCGCTTCCGCCACGTAGGCCAGGCGGCGCTGGTCGATTTCCTCCCGGCTCAGCCCCTGTTCCTCCAGTTCGGAAACGGGGCGCGCCTTTTTCAGTTCCTTTTTGTTGTAGTAGGAGTTGTAAAGCTGGAGGAATATCCACTGGGTCCAACGGACGTATTCATGGTCCGTTGTTGCTATTTCCCGGTCCCAGTCGTAAAGAGAACCCCAGCATTTTGAGCTGGCGGCGGAAGTTGTCTATATTCCGGAAGGTAGTGACGGAGGGGTGCTGTCCGGTTTTAATGGCGTATTGTTCCGCCGGAAGGCCGAAGGAGTCCCACCCCATGGGATGGAGCACGTTGAAGCCGTTCATGCGTTTGAAACGCGCTACAATGTCCGTGGCGGTGTACCCTTCCGGATGGCCCACATGCAGGCCCGCCCCGCTGGGGTAGGGGAACATGTCCAGCACGTAGAATTTGGGTTTGGACGCATCAAAGCCCTCTTCTCCGGGGTTGTTTACTTTAAAGGTTTTCCTCTCGTCCCAGATCTGTTGCCATTTAGGTTCAAAAACGTCAAAGGGATATGGTTTCTTGCGCTCGGACATGACGGGAGGGAATGTATACTCCGCCCGCGGGTCAATCAAGCCTAAACCAGGCGGAATGCAGGCGCTTCCAATGCTCCGGGGGCATGATGCCGTTTTTCGGAAAAAGGGGAAAGGTAAGAAGACGTTTGCGCGTATTTCTTAACTGAAAGGTTTTTGTTGATTGCGACCATGAAGTTTACTTCCTGTATTATGTCTGCCGTCTGCGGAGCATTGTTCCTGTTTGCCGGGGCATCCGCTCTGGGCAATGGTTCCAACCCTGTTTCCGGAAAGAAGCCCAATATCATCGTTTTCCTGGTAGATGACATGGGATGGCAGGATACTTCCCACCCGTTCTGGTCCGACAGCCAGGGCAACCTGAAGAAAACCTTTTTGAACAGGCGCTACCGGACGCCGAATATGGAGAAGCTGGCTTCCCAGGGCATGACGTTTACGGATGCATATGCTCATCCCTTTGCACTCCTTCCCGGGTGAGCCTGATGTCCGGCATGAATCCGGCGCGGCACCGCGTGACCTGCTGGGTACGGGAACAGAACGGGACGACGGACGCCAACAGCAGGAGCCTCCTGCCTCCGGACTGGGCGTTGAACGGCCTTCAGCCTATAGGCACTCCCGCCAGGGGAACGACAAAACGCCCCATTTCCGGGGAGGATATGCGCTATCACATGACGCGTCCTTTTGCCACGGCGGCTACACTGCCAGAGATGCTGAAGAAGTGCGGTTATGTTACCGTCCATTGCGGGAAGGCCCATTTCGGCACGCAGGGAACTCCGGGTTCCAATCCGTTGAATATGGGATTTGATTATAATATCGTAGGTACGGAGATCGGCCATCCGGCGGATTACCGCGGTTCCAGGCATTACGGAAAGGGGTTTAACCATGTGCTCGGACTGGATGAGAATAATTATTACCAGGACGATGTATTTTTGACGGAGGCCCTGACGCGGGAGGCCATTAAACGCCTGGAAGCCATCAGGACCAATCCCAGGGAGGCTGGCAAGCCCTTTTATCTGTACATGGCCCATTACGCTTTGCATTCTCCGCTGGATGAGCGCGCTTACGACAAGAGGTTTGCGGATGCCTACAAAAACCCGGAGGACGGCCACAAGTGGTCCCGGACGGAGAAGCATTATTCCGGGCTGATCGAGGGGATGGACAAAAGCCTGGGGGATATCATGAAGTATCTCAGGGAACATCATCTGGAAAAAAATACCGTACTGGTGTTTATGTCGGATAACGGAGGCCTGGCCATCTCCGGCAGACTGGGCAATGAAGAGGCCAATTACCCTCTTTCCTTCGGCAAGGGGTCGTGCATGGAAGGCGGTATCCGGGAGCCTATGATTGTTTCCTGGCCGGGCGTGACGAAGGGCGGTTCAAGGTGTGCCGTCCCGGTGGTTATTGACGATTTTTCCCAACTCTTCTGGATATCGCCGGATGCCGGAACGTAGAAGTTCCGCAGAAGCTTGACGGCTTAAGCCTGGTTCCTTTGCTCAAAGGCGGCCGGTTTCCTGAAGACCGCCCCTTTTGTTCCACCAGCCGAATAATTGGGGGAAGGCAGTCGGCAGGCGCCTCAGTATACTTCTTCCACCGCATTGCGCCAGGGGATTGGAAATTGATTTACCGCCACCTGACCCAGAGCTTTGAGCTGTACCATTTAAGGAAAGATATCGGCGAGAAGGAAAACCTGGCTTCCAGGGAGCCGCGGAAAACCAGGGAAATGGCTGTTGTCATGGGCAGGTTGCTCCGGGAGAGGAAGGCGCAGATGCCAACCTATAAGAAGGACAATGAGCTGGGCGCTCCTGCCGGGAGTTCCGTTCCGTGGCCCGACCAGGTGAAGGGGAATGGTTTTTGATGATCCGCAATAACGTTTTTCCAAAGTTTTTTCATAACCCCGGCAGGATTCACGTCCCGCCGGGCGGACCGGGTCGAGGCTGGGGTGCCCTCACTTCCTTTTCCAGTAGTTTTTTCTGTCCGGTATAGGAATGTGTGTGTTTTCTTTTCCGGATGCAGGGTCATCGTTCTTCGTGAATGAAGGCCGCAGCTTGTTTCGGAGTAAGGGGAGGAATGAGCAAGGGAACTGGTTCGGGAGGGATAAAAACGCCCCCGACGGATATGGCGTCGGGGCGTGACAGAGGTTAAATAACGAAGTTCCCTGAAAGGGAGGGTTTAAAAATCATCGGTGACAGCGGCATCATCCGTTGTCGTGGTATCTTCGCTTTCAGCAGCGCTGTCCGCAGAGGGTTCCTCTTCCGTTCCGGCAGTATCGTCGGCAGGAGTTTCTTCCGTAGCGCCTGGTTCAGAAACGGACGTTGCTGCGGATTTGGCAGCGGGCGCTGCGGACGGAGCAGCTCCCTTGGGCGGAACAACGACTTTCATGGCCGGAGGGGCGGGAACGGAGTTTCCAGACCGTCAGCCTTGCGGGTGCTGACGCGGAGTCCGTCAGCATAAGCCAGGTTTTTCAGGATGGCATAGCCCAGGGCGGGAGCCCGGTCCGTCGTGTTGACCAGCATCTTGAAGTGGTTGTTGACGGACATCTTGCGGGCGTCCTTGCCATTGCGGAAGGGAATGATGCCTGTCATGTTGCCGTCATTGTCAATGCAGATCGCCCAGAAAGAGCGGTCTACCTGGATGAAGTACTGCGGGCGGATGTAGTCCATCGTTTTCCATTCAGCGCCCTTGATGTATTCCTCCATGGCGCGGCGCGCATTGGCCGGCATGCTGCCCCAGTCAGCGTAAACCCGGGAGGTCAGCGTTTCACGGCCATTGTAGCCGTGCACGGATACGTGCTGGGCAGTAGCAAATTGACGGGCATAGCTCTCGGGAGAGGCAGGTTGGCAAGAGCTGGTGAAGAGCGCTGCTCCGGCGGTCAGGATGCAGGCTGCTGCAGTAGTGAAGGGATGAATGTTAGTCATGGCAATCGCAATGGTTACGTTATAAAAGGAAAATACATCCCATTTCAAGGAAAAGAATGCAGGAGGTACCGTTTTTGTGCCGTTTTTGACGTTTCCGTTTGATGCGGGGGCTGGCGGGAGTGGGGAAGGCGTTCTCATGCCCGTCTCGCAGGTATGATGGTAAATTACTAAAATTTTTTTTCTCGCAAATCGTTCTGAATCGCTTAGGTTGTCGTTGCTTTATGTCCGCCTTTATCATCAGCCTGCCGGCCCTGGAACGCAACGCTCTTATCCTGAGGGATGTGGCGGATGCCGCAGGGTGCCGCATCGCTCTGGCGCTGAAGGGGTTTTCCTGCTGGCCCTGTTTTGAGGCCCTGTCCCCCTGGCTGGACGGCTGCTGCGCTTCCGGCCTGTGGGAGGCGCGGCTGGCCCGGCGCAGGTTCGGGAAGCATGTGCTGACTTATTCTCCCGGCCATGCCCCGGAGGAAATAGCGGAGCTGGCGGAGATTTCCAGCCATCTTGATTTTAACAGCCTGACGCAGTGGAGCCGTTTCGGGAGGAAGTGATGCGGCATCCCCGCTTTGTTTCCGGTGAATTGAAATGCGGCTTGCGCGTCAATCCCCAATGTTCCACCGGGCATACGCCCATATATGACCCCTGTGCCCCCGGTTCCCGCCTGGGCGTGACGCCGGACATGATGCAGGGGCGGACCTGTCCGGCATTTCCGGTCTTCATTTTCATACTTTATGCGAACAGGGAGCGGATGACCTGGCGGTAACGAGGGATGCGGTGGAACGCCGCTTCGGCCATCTTCTGAGCCGCCCGGAGATTTCCTGGCTGAATATGGGAGGAGGTCATTGGATTACCAAACCCGACTATGACCGGAAGCTGCTGGCGGCACTTATCCGCCGCATCCGCGAACGCTACGGCGTGGAAGTATGGCTGGAACCGGGAGAGGCCGCTGCCATTCATACCGGGGTGCTGCGGTGCCGGGTGTTGGACCTTTTTTCCGCGGAGGGGTGAATCATGCCATTCTGGATGTTTCCGCATCCGCCCACATGCCGGATACGCTGGAAATGCCTTATCGGCCGGATGTGTTCCAGATTGCAGGAGACGCTTCCCTCCGTTCCGCGCAGCAGCCCGCCGTACGGTTGGAAGGGGAGAGCTATGCGCTGGCGGGGAAGGCCGGGGAAAAAGCTTATACGTACCGGCTGGGCGCCCCCACGTGCCTGGCGGGAGACCGGCTCGGAGATTATTCCTTCGCGGAGCCCCTGGCGGTAGGTGACGAACTTGTGTTTGACGATATGGCGCATTATACGATGGTGAAGACTACGTTTTTCAATGGCGTGCGCCATCCGGACATCGCCGTTCAGAGAAAAGACGGTTCCGTGGAGACGGTGCGCCGTTTTTCCTATGAAGATTTTGAGGCCCGCCTGGGCTAGAATATTTGACCAGACAGATTGACATGGCAACAGCTAAAGAAGGCATCAAGCAGAAAGTCCGCGGGTGGAGTCACCATGATTCCGCAGATTTGTACGGCATTGACGATTGGGGAACGGTTATTTCCGCATCAGCAAAAAGGGAGAGGTTACCGTACGCCTGAATGACGAGGATGGAGGAAAGAAGGATGTCAGCCTGTGCGATCTGCTGGAGGGGCTGAAGGAGCGCGGGACTACCGTTCCGTTCTGTTCCGGTTCGGGATTTGCTGCGCAGCCGTATTGCGGAGCTGAACGACAGTTTCCGGAAAGCAATCAAGGAGGCGGGGTACCAGGGTAAGTACCAGGGCGTTTACCCCATCAAGGTGAACCAGCAGCGCCAGGTGGTGGAGGAGATTGCGGAGTTCGGCACCAAGTATGATTACGGTCTGGAGGCCGGTTCCAAGCCGGAGCTGATAGCCGCCATGGCCCATATGCACAATCCGAATGCCTATCTGATTTGCAACGGGTACAAGGATGACGAGTTTATTGACCTGGCGTTGACGGCCCAGAAGATGGGGCTGAATATTTTTATTGTGCTGGAAATGCCTTCCGAGCTGGACGTTATTATGGAGCGTGCCAGAAGGATGGATATCCGCCCTAATCTGGGCGTGCGCGTCAAGCTGGCGGCCAAGGGGTCCGGTTTATGGCAGGAATCCGCGGGGGATAAGTCCGTTTTCGGGTTGAACGCAGCCCAGGTGGTGGATGTGGTGGATAAGCTGAAGCAGGTGGATGCGCTGGATTGCCTGAAGCTGCTCCATTATCATCAGGGGTCCCAGATTCCAAATATTTCCGTGGTGCGCGAGGGGCTGACGGAGGCGGTCCGCATTTACGTGGACCTGGTGAAGGAGGGCGCCCCTCTGGGCACGCTGGACATGGGCGGCGGCCTGGCCGTGGATTATGACGGTTCCAAGACGAATTTCCATTCTTCCTGCAATTATTCCATTGCGGAGTTTGCCCGTGACGTGGTGGAGGTTGTGGGAGACATGTGTTCCAAGTACGGGGTTCCCCATCCCACGCTGGTGACGGAGTCCGGACGGGCCGTAGTGGCCTATTATTCCGTGCTGGTGTTCAACGTGCTGGATGTGACGAGCGCGCCGGGCGAGGAACCTCCGCCCGAGCTTCCGGATGACGCTCCGGAGCTGTTGAAGGCTTTGCGGATACGGACCGGACGCTGGCCAGGAAGAATATGCAGGAGTGCTATAATGACGCCTGCTATTACCGGGACCAGTTGAGAGCCCAGTTTTTTTACGGGAACGCCACCCTACGGCAGCGCGGGCTGGGAGAGGCTTATTATTGGCATATCCTGAGCCGCATTTCCCGCATGCTGGCGGAGATGGAGACCATTCCGGAGGATCTCAGGGAGCTTTCCTGCTCCATGGTGGACTTTATTACGGCAATTTTTCACTGTTCCAGTCTCTTCCGGATTCCTGGGCCATCCGCCAGCTTTTCCCCGTGATGCCTCTGCACCGTCTGAATGAGCGGCCCACGAATAAGGCCGTATTGGCGGATATTACGTGCGATTGCGACGGAAAGATAGACCATTTCATTGACCGTGAGGACGTGGCAACCGCCCTCCCCTGCATGCCATCAAACCCGGCGAGGACGATTATTACATAGGCGTATTCCTGGTAGGAGCCTATCAGGAGACCTTGGGGATTTGCATAACCTGCTGGGAGATACGAATGTGGTTGGCGTGCATCTGGAAGGCGGCCGCCCCTGTTTATACCCATGAAGTGGAGGGCGATACGGTGTCCGATGTCCTTTCCTACGTGGAGTATGATCCCAAGGAGTTGATCAACAAGTTCCGCACGTTTGCGGAGCAAGCCGTAGCCGAGGGGAAAATATCTCCGTCCGAACGCCGGAGAGCCTTGGAAGTGTTCCGTTCCGGATTGAATGGATACACTTATTACGAACTGTAGGAAACGGTCTTGTCTTTTTGCTTCAACAGGGAGCGTTTGTCCCGTGCCGGCGCGTTTTCCTTTGTTGCGGATCAGGAGACCAGCGGTTCTTCCGGCGGTTTCGTTTCTTCAATGACCTTGGCTGGCGTCAGGGCCCAGAAGCGCGTGGCCGTTTGCGGAGAGATGCCTTTCATGTTCAAGTACCGTGTGCGGAGCAGGGAGGAGGAGCGGTGCCCCATTTCCATTTGCAACAGGTTGTAGTCCTTGAAGTGCTTGGCGTGGTAGCTGGCGTAGGTGTGCCGCAGGCAGTCCGGCACCCATGATTTTTTCTTCCTCCCCAGCCGGCTTTTTTCCGGATTTTGCGCCACTTGATTGTCCACCCTTTCGGGCAGATGGGAGTTCCGGGTCCGGGTTTGGTCCTGTCACGGCATTTGAGCCATTTGGCGAGCACGGGCAGGATGGTGACGTGCCTGGCGCCTCCGGTTTTGGTATGCTTGGAGTTCAGAATGATACAGCCGTCGCGGAGAGCGATGTTTTCCCAGAGCAGGCGTTCCACTTCCTGCGGGCGGATTCCTGCAAAGATCATCAGCGCCGCTCCGGCTGCGCAGCTTCCGTCAATTCTTCCATGGCTGCCTTGAGAAGCTGAGTTATTTCCTTCAGCGTCAGAGCGGGGATTTCCTGCTCCTGCAGAAAAGGCGTGTCTACGCGGAGGATGGGATTCTCGTCACACCATCCGCGTTTGACGGAGAACGAGAAAAATTCCGCTCAAGATGAGCCTCGCTTTGTGCCTCTGCCGGGATGTGGTAAAGGTATTCATCAGGATGTTCTGGCATTCCTCCACGCTCAGGTTGCGCAGGGAGGTGTGTTCCATTTCCGGATTGCTCTTTTTAAGCTTGTGGATGATGCTCCTGATGTCCGTCAGCGTCCGGGGACGGCGGTGGCTTTTGGAACGTAGGCATTCCACGGCCGCCGTGCCGAAACTGACGGTTTGATGTTTGTTTTTAATGGCGTTCAATCCCAGGGAGACGACTTCCCGGCACCGGGTAATGGTACAGATTTCATCTCCAAGGGCTTCCTTGATTTCCAATACCAGCCTTGCAGCCTGGATCAGGGTGACTGATTCCCCCTCCAGAAGTGCGGCTCCGACATATTTCAATTTGTTTGTATTCGGTGCTTTTTTCATGTTCATTTCTCGTGTTTGTCCAAACACGGTTTTAATGAAAAAAGGCTATCCTTATAATGGGGAAAACTTATGCTTTCCACTAGAAAACGCGTAACCGTCAAGGATATGTTGTTACTTATGTTTTCTTTGAACCGGCCGCAAAATCAAAGTTTCTGATGGTGCAGGAACCGAAAAATGTTAGAAAGCGCGGCTCCCTGTGCTGAATGTCAAGATGGACGTGACTTGTCCGGCATGAGTATATTTCTGTCGGAAGAGGGGTAAAGGAACGGCCGGATGAAAGTATTTTATATGGCTGAACGTATATGGTAGGTACTGCTTTTCTGTACCATGAATATCAAATTCATTCTTTCAACGTATCATGTGTTGGCCTTTGCTGCGTATTGGGGTCTTTTTTTTCGCGGCGGACGCCCGTGAGGTTTATCCCTGAACGGTTCCTGTGATTTCAGTTTTAACGGGAAGCCTGCTGAAAAAGTGACGGTGCCCCATACATGGAACGCAGAGGATGCCGCCAATGGTGCTCAGGGGAAGCGGGAAGACGCCAAATCCGTCAACAGTGACGCCTACCGCCGCGGGCCGGCCGTTTATTCGCGCACGCTTCCGGTGGAGCCCAGGCCGGGCAAGAGGTATTTCATCCGCGGCGGGGGAGCCAGCATTGTTTCCGAGGTTTCCGTCAATGGGAAGCCTGCCGGCAGCCATGAGGGGGCGTTTACGGCTTTCTGTTATGAAATAACGCCCCTTTTGAAAAAAGGCTCCAATACGATTTCCGTTCTGGTGGACAACACGCAGCGTAATCATATCGCCCCCCAGCGCGGGGATTTTTCCATGTTCGGCGGGCTGTACCGGCCCATTGAACTGATTGAGACGGACGGTGTCTGCATTGATCCTCTTTTTATGCTTCTCCCGGCGTTTTCATCACGACAAAGTCTTTAAGCAAATCCAAGGCCGAGGTGGAAGTGAAGACCCTTCTCAATTCGGACGGAAAGGCCGGGGATGCGGATGTTGCCGTGGAAATCCTGGACATGAAGGGCAGGAAGGTAGCCGGGAAGACGGTAAAGGCCGCCGCCGGGGAAAAGAATAGACTGGAGGTTCCCGTAACGCTGGCAAGCGCCAATCCCATACTCTGGAACGGAGTGAAGAATCCTTACCTGTACCAGGTGAAAACTTCCATCAGGACGGCAGATGGCCAGACGGATGAGCTGGTGCAGCCGCTGGGACTGAGGACGGTTTCCGTCAATCCCAAGGAAGGTTTTGTCCTGAACGGAAAGACCATGCAGATCAAGGGGGTCAGCCGCCATCAGGATATGAAGGGGAAGGGGTGGGCCCTTTCCCCGGAAGATGAGGCGCGGGATATCAGGCTGATTGCGGATATGGGGGCGGATGGGGTTAGAACGGGCCACTATCCCGCATCCACCAATATTTACGACCTGTGCGACAAGGGCGGGGCTGATTGTCTGGTCCGAGGTCCCCAATGTCAACCTGGTGTGGGATACGCCGGAGTTCCGGGAGAATAACCGCCTCCAGGCCCGGGAGATGATTTTCCAGCATTGGAATCATCCCTCCATTTGCATGTGGGGAATTTTCAATGAAATCGGACACCAGCCCGAGGCTGCCACGAGAGGAGTGGACATGGAAGCTGAGTTGACGGAATTGAACAAGTTCGTGAAGGAGACTGATCCCTCCCGCATGACCGTGGGGGCCAGCAATCAGGCGGGCCGCAGAAAACTGAACAATATTCCTGACCACATCGCATTCAATACGTATCCCGGCTGGTACGGAGGAGGCCCGAAACCATGAAGGGCAACCTGAACGGCTACATCCGCGACTATGGCGGCAAGATGGGCATTGCCGTCAGTGAGTATGGTCACGGCGCCAGCGTGGACATGCATGAGAATCCGGCCCAAAGACCGTCTCCCACCGGATTCTGGCATCCGGAGGAATGGCAGTCCCATGCGCATGAGGTCAATTACAGGTGCATCAGGGAAAGGCCGGAGGTGTGGGGGCCTTTGTCTGGAACATGTTTGACTTCGGTTCCTCTTCCCGTTTTGGGGAAAGCCCCGGCATTAACGACAAGGGGGTGGTGACCTATGACCGCAAGACGCCCAAGGACGCCTATTTTTTCTACAGGGCCAACTGGAGCCCCCGTCCCACCGTATACATCACATCCCGCAGGTTTGCGGAACGTACGGAAAAACGGTGCCCGTGAAGGTTTACAGCAATGGTTCCGTGGTGAAGCTGAGCGTCAACGGGAAGCCCGTTGGGAGTGTCAAACCGGATGATTTGAAGCGCGCCGTCTGGCCGGAAGTGACTCTCAAGCCCGGCGTCAACACTATTACGGCCACGGCTTCCATAGGAGGGAAAACGTACACGGATTCCTGCAAGTGGACGTTGAACCCTGCCGGAGGTGACGGGAAGAAGGATTCAGAGCGTTATCAGGATCCGTCCCTGAAAAAGTATAAGTAAGCAATTCCATATTCATTCCGAGATGAAGACGGTACGCGCGTTTCTGTTTTCCGTGATGTGTCTGGCTCCGGCTCTTCCCCTGCTGGGGGATGTTCCGGATTGGGAAAATGAAGAGGTGACGGGAATCAATAAGGAGGCTCCCGAGCCTCCGTTTTTCCGGCATCGGATAAAACGTTGAGCTTGAACGGGGATTGGAAGTTCAAAATTTCCATGACTCCGGACGAGAGGCCTGCCGATTTCTTCAATCCCTCTTATTCCGTTTCCGGATGGGATACGGTCAAGGTTCCTTCCAACTGGCAGCTTTACGGTTATGGAACGGCCATTTACACGAATGTTCCCTATCCATTCAAGCCGAATCCTCCCAAGGTAATGGGGAACCGCCCAAGAACTGGCCGGCGTACAGGGAGCGTAATTCCGTGGGTTCCTACCGCCGGGATTTCAATTTGCCCGTTTCCTGGAAGGGAGAGCAGGTGATGATCCGGTTTGACGGGGTGGAGTCCGCCTTTTTATGTGTGGGTAAATGGCCGTCAAGTCGGCTATTCCGAAGATTCCTATACAGGGGCGGAGTTTGACCTTACTCCCTATGTCAGGCCCGGCAGGAATACGATTGCCGTGGAAGTATACCGCTGGAGCGACGGTTCTTACCTGGAGGACCAGGATTTCCTGCGCCTTTCCGGCATTTTCCGGGACGTGACCCTGTTTGCCCAGCCGCAGACGCACGTGCGTGACCTGTTCCTGAAGGCCGGACTGGACAGGGAGGATTACACAACCGGGGTACTGGACGGAACGTTCACCATCCGCAATTCCGGTAAAAGGATATTCCCGCCGGCATGAAGCTGAATTATTCCATCGACGGGATTTCCACCAAATTGAACTGGGAGGGCAGGAACGGTTCCGGCCGCGTGCAGACGGATAACAGGGGAAGGCTGGATTCCGGAACGCTGGAGGTTCCCTCCATTCCCTCCGGAGGCGAGGTGCAGATTTCCCTGAACAGGAAATTTCCCGGTGTGAAGCCATGGACGGCGGAAACGCCCAACCTGTACAGGGTGACTTATTCTCTGAATGGAAAGGATACCCGTTCCGTCAATATCGGGTTCCGTTCCGTGGAGATTGCGGATAACGGCGCCGTGCTGATTAACGGCAGAGCCGTCAAGTTCAAGGGTGTCAACCGCCATGAAGCCCATCCCGATTACGGGCGCGCCATTCCGCGGGAAGTGATGGAAAAGGACGTGCAGATTATCAAGGCGCATAATATCAATACCGTCCGTTGTTCCCACTATCCCAATCATCCTTATTTTTATGAGTTGTGCGACCGCTACGGCCTGTACGTGATGGACGAAGCCAACTGCGAAGCCCACGGCATCCGCAATAGCAGCATGGATATTTCCCGGAAGCCTTCCTGGAAGAAAGCCCATGTGGAGCGCAATATGAGCATGGTGCATCGTTCCAAGAACCACCCTTCCATTGTTTTCTGGTCCCTGGGCAATGAGTCCGGAAACGGCCCCAATTTTGAGGCGGCAGCGGCGGCTATCAGGGCTTATGACACTACGCGGCCCCTCCATTACTGCGTGATTTCCGCACGGCCACAAGGCCGTGGATATGGATTCCGCCATGTATCCGCCCGTGGACCGGGTGGAAAACTGGGGAAGCAGAAAACTTCCCGCCCCTTTTTCGTGTGCGAATATGCCCACTCCATGGGGAATGCCCTGGGGAATTTCAAGGAGTACATGGATGCCTTCGAGTCTTCCCCGCGCATGGTGGGCGGGGCCATCTGGGATTTCGTGGACCAGTCCTCCGCGCCAATCCTGCCGGAAACGGCATTTACAAGCCCGCCCCTTTCAAGGGAGTAACACAGGCTTACGGCGGCATGTTCGGAGACAGGCCCAACCAGGCCAATTTCTGCGACAACGGCATTATTCTTGGCAACCGGAACACCACGGCCAAGACGAAAGAGGTGAAGAAAGTATACCAGTACATGGCTTTTGAGCGCAAGGACGGGTCCCTGTCCGTTCGCAACAAATATTTCCATAAGCCTTTGAAAGGTTATACGCTTTATCTGGTATCCCTTGTTCCCGGCGGCGGCCATGCCGTGGAGCGCATGGTTCTGCCGGAGGTTCCCCCCGGCAAATCCGCAACGGTTAATCTGCCTTCAGCCGCTATGCGGACCGGTTCCCTGATGGTTCTGGCGGATGCCCGGTTCAAGCTCCCGGAAGACGTGAAGGAACTTTCCTCCAAGCAACTGGAACATGTGGTGAATGAGTGCGAAGCTTACGAGTGGTTCCCGGCATCTGCAGAGAAGGAGGTTCCCGTGCCTCCCCGGCGGCGCTGCCTGCTGTTTCCGTGCTCCAGGGGGATTCCGTGGTCGTGCAGGGAAAAGGTTTTTCCGCCTCCTTCAAAAACGGGATGCTTTCCTCCCTCCGGTATGACGGCCGGGATTTGATTTTGCCCGGCTATCCGGTGGAGCTCCAGGCGTACCGTTCTCCGGTGGATAACGATGCCTGGATCAGGAGCAAGGTTGAAGGGAAAATGAAGATGCAGAATATGAAAGCGGAATATTCCGACGTTAAAGCTGCCGTCATTTCCCCGGCGTGGCCCGAATCACGGCACAGTTCCGGACGAAAGGTTCCGAGCTTGCCTTTTCCGGGGAAGTCGCGTGGACGGTTTTCGGCAACGGCATTATCAATGCTTCCGTCCGAATGTATCCCTCCGCCAAGGGAGAAGAACTCCTTCGGCTGGGCGTCACTTTCGGGATGCCTGCCGCGTATGACCGGGTAGAGTACCTGGGGCTGGGACCGTGGGATAATTACCGGGACCGCCGCACGAGCTGCTGGAAGGACATTTTCCGCACTTCCGTGGACGATATGTTTTTTGCTTATTCCCGGCCCCAGGATATGGGCAACCGCATGGAAACGGACTGGATAGCCTTGTCCAAACCCCAGGAGGACCAGGCTCTGTGGGTGGGGGCCGCCTCTCCCAGGGCTCCGCTGGAGGTTTCCGTCCTGCGTTATACGCCGAAGGAGCTTAACGATGCCAAGAGCCTGGACAGGCTGCCGGAGAAAAATAAAGTGATTGTGAATCTGGATGCTTTCCAGATGGGGCTGGGCGGCTCTTCCTGCGGGCCCCGTCCGCTGGTCAAGTACCAGACATTGAGCGGGGCCACAGCCCTGGGGTTTGTGCTGGCTCCCTCATCCGCCCTGCTGAATCTGGCGCGCACGGGGCTGGCCGTTCCCCATTCCCCTGTCATTGAACGGGATGGGGACGGCATGGTCAGTCTGACTTCCTCTACGCCCGAGGCGGAGATAAAAGTATTCCGTCAACAAGGGGCCGGAAAAAACGTACCGGAATCCCTTCAAACTTCCCGAAGGGGAAGTGAGGGCCTGGGCTGCCTCCATGAAGTCCGGCAAGGTTCCTTCCACGTCTCCCGGAGAGAGGAAATTCCCCCCTCGTCAAGGGGCAGGGCGAATGGAAAATTTAAGCGCTTCTTCGGAAGAGCCGGATACCGGTTTCGCCCATTTTGCCATTGACGGGAATCCGGATACCTATTGGCATACGTCCTATACGAACGGCCTGCCGGGGGTTCCCCCACTCCATTGCCGTGGGATATGGGAACCAGAATGAAGTTTACCGGATTTATCTACACGCCCAGAATGGACAAGGACAAGGGCCTCATCAGCCAGTACACGTTTTCCGTTTCCGATGACGGTCGGAATTGGAGGGAAGTGAAAAAAGGCCAGTTCTCCTACCACTATATCCGGAAGGATCCGGCTGTTCAGCGCATCGACTTCGGCAGGCCTGTGGAGGCCCGCTACTTTAAGCTTGACGCCCGGTCTCCGGTGAGGGGCGGGGAACAGAGCGCCACCGTTGCGGAGCTGAATATCATTACCCAATAACGGAGCGGCAGGCGTTTTGCACTGCTTCCCGGATGGAGAAGTTTTTCCAGCCGTGCGCCCTTTCCGGGGTGCACGGCTTGTTGTTGCGGGCTTTTCAGGGTGCGGAAATGTTTTTTAATGAAAGAAAGAACATGGCGGAATGGTAACATACGCATGCGCAAGATGATGGCCTGCATGCTGGGCGCTGCCCTGTGTTTTTCCATGGCCGGAGCGGAAACAGGCGTTTCCTCTGCGGAAAAAGCTTCACCCCTGTTCGGGAGGATGATCTGGAATCGCGGCTGGGAGTTCCGGCTTGAGGACGAGCCCGGAAAGAGCGGCTGGCAGACGGTTCATCTGCCCCATACGTTCAGTCTGCCCTACTTTATGTCCGATTCCTTTTACACGGGGTTCGGCTCCTACCGCAGGAAGCTTGTCATGCCGGAGGAATGGCAGGGGAAGAAGGTGTTTCTGGATTGCGGCGCAGCTTTCCAGGTGGCGGAGGTGAAGGTGAATGGGAAGACTGCGGGAAGGCATGAAGGGGGGTATACGGCCTTCCGGTCGGATTTGACGCCTTTCCTGAAGCCCGGCGAGAACTGGGTGGAGGTACGGGTGGATAACCGCTGGAGCCCCCGCATTGCGCCTCGGGCGGGGGAGCATACTTTTTCCGGAGGACTGTACCGGAACGTGCATCTGCACGTGTGTTCTCCCGTGTATTTGCCCGCGCACGGAGTATGGGTTCAGACGCCGGAGGTGACGGAGGCCCGCGGGAAGGTCCGGATTTTGACGGAAGTGAAGAATGATACCGGGACAGTGAGGAAAGTGACGGTGCGGCATACTGTGCGGATGAGCAAAGCGGCTGCGTGGTGCTGCGGGGAGAGAAGGGCGCGGAACTGGGGGCCGGGGAAGATTCTCGCGTACAGGCTGACCTGCCTCCTCTGGCTTCTCCCAGGTTGTGGAGCCCTGCGGCCCCCAATATGTACCGTGTGACGACGGAATTGTTGGACGAGAAGGGAAGGTGCTGGACCGGGCTGAAAATCCCCTGGGGTTCCGTACTCTGGAGGTGACGGCGGACCGGGGCATGTTGATTAACGGGAAACCTGTTTATTTGCAGGGGGCCAATGTGCACCAGGACCACGCCGGGTGGGGGATGCCGTGACGGACGCCGGGGCCCGCCGTGATGTACGGCTGATGAAGAACGCCGGGTTTAATTTCATCCGCGGCTCCCATTACCCTCATTCCCAGGCTTTTCTGGATGCTTGCGACCGGGAGGGCATGTGCATGCTGAATGAAGGCGTTTTCTGGGGAATGGGCGGGTTCAAGGAGCATGACAGGTACTGGAATTGCGATGCCTATCCAGCGGAAAAGAAGGACCGTATTGCGTTTGAGGAAAGCTGCATGCGCCAGGTGAGGGAGATGGTGCTGCAATTCCGCAACCATCCTTCCATCGTCATCTGGAGCAGCAGCAATGAACCGTTTTTTACCAGGCATGCGCCGGAGGCCAGGGCTTTGTGCAACAGGCTCATTACCTTGGTGAAGGAGTTGGACCCGACACGCCCCGTGTGCGCCGGGGGCGGGCAGCGCGGAAAATTTTTGACAAGCTGGGGGACATGGCCGCCTTTAACGGGGACGGCTCCCATGTGAAGACGCCCGGCAGGCCCAGCATGGTGACGGAGTATGGTTCCGTGAGCTGCCGGAGGCCGGGGGTGTATGCGCCTGGCTGGGGGGATATGAAAAGGATAAGGAAGCGGGGATTCGCTATCCCTGGCGCGTGGGAGAGGCGGTCTGGTGCGGCTTTGACCACGGTAGCATCTGGCCTTCCGGAGGGCGCATGGGCATCGTGGATTACTTCCGCATTCCCAAGCGGGCCTGGTACTGGTACAGGAACGCGTTGAGGAATATTCCTCCTCCGGAGTGGCCTGTGGAGGGGACTCCGGCACAGGTGAAGCTGTCCGCGGACAAGAAAGTTATCAACCCGGCGGACGGCACGGATGACGTGCATGTGACCGTGAAAGTGGCGGACGCCGCCGGGAGGCAGATATCCAATGCCGTGCCGGTAACGCTTACGGTGGAATCGGGACCCGGGAGTTCCCCACCGGCAAAAAGCATTACGTTCACGCCCGGAACGGATATTGATTTGATTGACGGCTGTGCGGCGATTGAGTTCCGGTCTTATTATGCCGGGAAGACAGTGATCAGGGCGTCTTCTCCCGGATTGAAGGGGATAGCCTCCAAATCGTTTGCCGGAATGCTCCGGCTTACGTAGCGGGCAGGAGCGCGGAAACGCGGGAAAGGCCCTACAAGCGTTTTAGCGCAAAGGAGAGGGATATCCAGCTGGCGCGGTACGGACGGCCCGAATCCGGAGAGAAAGCCAATTTGGCTGTATTGAGGCCCTGTTCAGCTTCCTCCGGATTTCAGGAGGCGATGAAGGCTTCCGACGGTGACGATGTTTCCGCATGGCATCCGTCCGAGGAAGACAAAGCGCCGTGGTGGCAGCTGGACATGGAGTTTGAATTCCGCCTGGACCGGGTGGAGGTGAAGGCCGCCGGAAGCTGGAAGGGGCCGGCTCCCGCGGTTCAGGTCAGCAGGGACGGAAATAGCTGGAAGGACATTAAAGCCGTTTTGCGCAAGGATGGGACGGAGCTGACCGCAATGTGTCCGGAAGGGACCGGCGCCAGGTACGTACGCATCCGTCTGTCTCCGGGGCAGGGAATTGCGGAAGTGGCCGTATGGCCGGCGGATGCGTCATGAGGGTTCCCGTTTTTCCGGAACAGGAGGCTTTTTTCCTGTTACTGCGCGTACCGGAGTTTCCGGCGTCTTCTTCCGTCCGCTGGCGGCGCAGTTTGTCCCAATAGGCCAGGCGTTTATTGATTTCCCGTTCAAAACCCCGTTCCGGCGGCCTGTAGAACCGGCGGCGGGGCATATTGTCCGGAAAGTAGTTTTGCCCGGAGAAAGCGTCCGGCGCGTCATGATCGTATGCGTAATTCTTTCCATAGCCCAGTTCCTTCATTAGTTTGGTGGGCGCGTTGAGGATGTGTGCCGGGGGCATCAGGGACCCGTATTCCCGTGCGGCTTTCCGTGCCGCTCCCCCCACGCGGTGTAGGCGCTGTTGGATTTGGGGGCGCAGCCCAGGTAGATGACCAGTTCCGCGATCGCCAGCTCTCCTTCCGGAGAGCCCAGGCGTTCATAGGTGTCCCATGCGGCAATGGCCATTTGCAGCGCGGCGGGGTCCGCCAGGCTGATGTCCTCCATGGCGAAGCGGGTGAGGCGGCGCAGCAGGTAGAGAGGGTCCTCCCCGCCCTCGAGCATGCGTGCGGCCCAGTACAGGGCTGCGTCCGTATCCGACCCCGCAGGGATTTATGCAGGGCGCTGATGAGATTGTAATGGCCTTCCCGGTCCTTATCGTAAACCGGGGCGCGCTGCTGGACAATTTTCAGCAGTGCGTCCGTGCCCAGCATTTCATCGGGCTTGCAGAGGTCAAAGACGCTTTCCATCAGGTTAATGAGGTAGCGTCCGTCTCCGTCTGCCAGTTCTATCAGGGTGGCGCGCGCTTCCGGCGCGAGCGGCAGTTCTCGCTGAAGAAGGGTTTCCGCCCGTTCAATGATGCTTTCCAGAGCCGGGGCGTCCAGGGAGTGCATGACAAAGACTTTGCAGCGGGAGAGGAGGGCGCTGTTCAGTTCAAAGGAGGGGTTTTCCGTAGTGGCCCCCACCAGCGTAACGGTTCCGTTTTCCACATATGGCAGAAAACCGTCCTGCTGGGCGCGGTTGAACCGATGTATTTCATCCACGAACAGGAGGGTCCCATGGCCGTATTCCCTGCGCCTGGCCGCTTCGTCAAAGGCTTTTCTCAAATCCGCCATGCCGGAGAAGACGGCGGAGAGCTGCGAAATGCATGGACGTGCGCGTCGCCAGAATGCGCGCCAGCGTGGTTTTTTCCGCAGCCGGGCGGCCCCCACAGAATAAAGCTGGTCATCTTGCCGGAGTCCGCCATGAGCCGGGAGAGGTCCTCCTTCCCCCAGCAGATGATCCTGGCCCATGATGTCTTCCAGTGCGGACGGCCTCAGGCGGTCCGCCAGAGGGCGGTCCGCGAAGGCGGAAAACAGGCCCGGGTGTCGTCTTTTTTCATGATGCCCATCATACGCCGCCGGTAAAAGGAAGGCAAGGGGAGCCTGATGGCATTTCAGGCGGCCCGGCTCGACGGCACGTCGTGGAGAGGAGGTTGCACCCCGGTTTTGACGGGTGGAAGAGAAGCAGGGGAGAAAAGGAAAGATTCCTGGGAAAAACAGTGTATATTGAACATGATGTTCAGACATGTTTCCCCATGTGTTTCTTTTTTCTGTTTTCCGGCTTATGCGGCGCGGTCGTGAATGCTCAGGATCAGATAATACCCCGGCCCGTGTCCGTGAGGGTAGAGGCCAAAGGGGCGGCAACGCCCGTGAAGCTGGATGAAGGAATGCGCATTGTATGCAAGGAGAAGGACGGGGAGTTCCGGCGCCAGGCTCACTTGTTGCAGCAGTTTTGTCACGCGGAACCGGATTGGCTCTGGACGGGGCTGGCGGTACGGGAATAATCCGCGTTGTGAAGGACGCTGCCCTGAAGCAGTACGGGCCGGAGGCATACCGTTTGGAAGCGGCTCCCGGAAATATCGTCATCAGCGCCGCGACTCCCAAAGGAGTTTATTATGCAGGGCAAAGTCTGGCGCAGATGCTGCCTGCCGCCTTTTCAACAATGGCGTGGACAAAAAGAGCGTAAGTTGGAATGTGGCGGTGAAGCCTTTTTCCATATTGGATTATCCCCTGTTTTGCCTGGAGAGCCTTTATGCTGGATGAAGCACGGCATTTTTTTTGGAGAGGAGGAGGTGAAGAGGCTGATTGACCAAATGGGGCTCCTGAAAATGAATGTCCTGCACTGGCATTTGTCGGATGATGCCGGATGGCGCATCCAGATTAAAAAATATCCCAAACTGACATCCGTGGGAGGCAAGAGAAGAGATACGGAGATAGAGACGTGGGGAGCGGCAAGTATGAAGGCAGGCCCCATGAAGGTTTTTATACGCAGGAACAGGTCAGGCGCATTGTCCGGTATGCGGCCGACAGGAACATAACGATTGTTCCTGAAATAGATATTCCGGGCCATTCCGCCGCCGCCATCGTTTCCTATCCGGAGTTGAAATTGTCCGCCAGGCCTCTCGCGGAAGTGCCCGTGAGTTTCAATGACGGAGCGGCGTTTGATCCCACCAGCGAACGTGCCTACCAGTTCCTGGGAGACATCATGACAGAGCTGGCTTCCCTGTTTCCCGGAGGTATCATTCACATCGGCGGTGACGAGGTGCGGTACAAAAAGTACTGGGAAGGCGTGCCCCACATTGAAGCGTTCATGAAGAAAAAAAGGGCATTAAGACTTTTCCCGACCTTCAAATCATGTTTACGAATCGGATTTCCGGCATGCTGGCTGAGAGGGGGCGCCGGATGATGGGGTGGAATGAAATCCTGGGGTCCGACGTGCACAATGACGGCGGCCGGGGAGCGGCGCTCGGCAAACTGGATGCAAGTGCTATCATTCATTTCTGGTATGGGTCCGATAAAATTGCCGCCAAGGCGATCAGGGAAGGCCGCCAGGTGGTGAATTCCACTTCCCACATGACTTACATTAACAAAGGGTATGACAAGCTCCCTCTGTCCAAGTCCTATTTTTTTGAGCCCGTTTTTGCGGGATTGAATCCGGAGCAGCAGAAGAATGTCATCGGGCTGGGTTGCCAGGTCTGGACGGAATGGATTGCGGACGTGGAGAAACTGCACCGTCATGTATTTCCCCGTATTGCCGCTTATGCGGAGACGGGGTGGACCCGGAAGGAGGATAAAAATTTTCAGGATTTCCGGAGGCGTTTGACGGGGTATGAAAATTCCTGGATGCCCTGGGCATCCGGCACGGGGAAAAGGAATAGTTGAAAATTCGCCGCCGGGGATGAAGCATTCTGGCTGAGTCAACAGTAAGCCCGCTTGTTACTTGGTTAAGGATTCGGAAGAGTTCCTGTCTGTGGCTTCTTAAGGCATTCCGCCCGCGCCTGCATGTTTTCCAGAATTTTCAGAATATAAGAACGCGTTGTAGCCAGAGTGTTCCGCCCGCGTACGAAGGAAAGCCCCCTGTACAGTCCTACCGTTTCCAGGCGGAGATTCATATTTTCTCCGGACAGGTCTTCACTGGAGGGAGGAGGATAATTGGAAGCAGGGGCCGTTCAGGGGACTTCATCTGCATGGTATCCATATTAAGCAGGCAGCTTTGTATTCCGTTAGTGAAAATCAGGCTGCCCTGATGATGCTTGTCCTCCGGCCACAGCCTGTAAATGGTAACGGCGCTTCTCCCTCGGGATTGATCAAAATGGCGGGGAAAACGTGTTTGCCGCCACCCTTTTTCCGGACGGTCGCGTCAAAGTCGCATTCTCCGGAAAACCTGGTCGTAACACGGGAGGAGATGCATACTTCAAAAGGTACTTCCGGCGGCAGGGGAATCATGGTGGCGGCAGATAGGGGCGACCCGGAGGGAGTTCCGGAATCGGGAAGGGAACGTAATGATGTCAATGGCGCAGCTGATGATGCCGATGATGGCGAATAGCAGGATGCCTTTGTTCCGGAGCTGGGCTGACAGCATTTTTCCATATTCCTCCGGATAATGCCTGCCTGCGGCTGGTTCCTGCCGCAGGTAATAGCCGGTCAGGCGTGAAATAACGGTCAGAGCGGCAGCCATGGCTGCCAGCCATGCCAGGGCAAAAGCCAGATTTTCCGCTATGGGAATTGTGGTGAAAAAGCCGAATGTTCCAATAATGAACGCCGTCAGCAGGAGAAAGACAGCCAAGAAGGTTATGCAGCCTAAAGGGGCCGTGGAGACGGGAATCCAGAAAATGCCGCGTTTGCCGAGGGCTCTCAGAATCAGAATGGCAATGCAAAAAGAGAAGATGGCCAGCGTTGAATAAAAATGTTGAAACAGATAATCGAGCATGGCATGCGGGAAAAACTTGGATAGGCAAGCGGGGAGCGATTCCATGCCGATTTCTGAAAAGTATCCGGAAACAAGCAGTTTTGCGCCGCGAAACGATAGAAGCTGAATGTTGAACTCCTTTATTATTCTAGCCTTTTTCCATCCTTGCCTGCAAGATTTTTTTTGTTTACCTGTTTCTTTCTATTTGTTTTTGATATGTTTAAAAGCATTGTCCCATAAACAAATATGGGAAAAAACCGACTCCATTTTCTTTTGGTGAAAAAGATGCGGTTTTCTATAAGCGGAGGATTCCGAAATGGTAAAACTGTGTGTTATGGATAAGGGGAAAAGAGTATTCCTGCCATGGAAATGTTTTTTTCCCGTTTATGAATGAAACCGCTACGCCGGCTTTTCATTCATCCTTTTCAAGAGACCGGGCGGGGAGAAGAGCCCCGGCCGGATTTTACCTGCAAGAGCGTGGGGCAGGCAGTTCCGGACGGGTTGATGAGGAAAACGCTTCCCTGAAGAAACTGCTACCGCTGTTTCGGCTTTGCCGGCACTTTCCTGAGTTTCGCGAAGCGGGGCAGGGAATATTCCTTTGCATGGCCGTTTCTCCCTGGATCAGGGGAAGAACGTAATCAATGAACGGCTGTTCCACGCCATTGCCGCGGGCGTTGATCCATTCGCGGGGAACAAGTTTTTCCACATTGGCCACTTCTCCCAGACCTATCAATTTAGTCTTGCAGGAATAAATGCCGTTCTCCGTGATTCGTTCAAAGGCTACCATTTTATCCGTCTGGCCGGAAACGGCGGCTTCCACGGCGGCTTTTCCCGCCATATACGCTTCATCGATATCCGTTTTGGAGGCGACATGGGAGGCGCAGCGCTGGAGGAGTGAGAGTTCAATGCTTCTGACTTTGGCCCCGGTTTGCCGCTTGACGGATTCCGCAAGCATGGCTCCCAGGCCTCCCAGCTGCGTATGGCCGAAGACGTCCCTGTCTCCGGATTCCGCAACAAAGCGGCCGTCTGCATATTGCACGCCTTCCGAGACGGCGACCATGCAGCTGCCGTTCTGCCTGTAAATCCGGTCCACATCCTGCCAGAATTCCTCCATGCGGAAGGGAACTTCCGGAAGGTAAACCAAGTCCGGACCTGCTCCCGCATACGTGGCCAGGGCTGCGGATCCGGCCAGCCAGCCGGCGTGGCGGCCCATGATTTCCACAATGGTGACGCGTCCCTTGTCGTACACGCGGAGGTCCTGGTGAACTTCCATGCAGGAGGTAGCGATAAATTGGCGGCGGATCGAAGCCGGGGCAGTGGTCCGTGCCGTGAAGGTCATTGTCAATGGTTTTGGGGATTCCGATGACGCGGCATTCGTAACCGGACTGCTGCATGAATTTGGATATCTTGTTGCAGGTATCCATGGAATCGTTGCCCCCGTTGTAGAAAAAGTAGCGTACGTCGTATTTTCGGAATATTTCCAGCAGACGGCGGTAATCCGTATCATCCACGGATGGGGCGGACATCTTGTAACGGCAGGAACCCAGGGCCGAGGCCGGAGTATATTTGAGCAATTCCAATTCTCCGGGGTCTTCCCGAGCCATATCGAACAGGCGTTCTTTGAGCACTCCTCAATCCCGTTGGCGGCTCCCAGCACGCGCGTGACCTGTTCGCTTTGCAGGGCGGACTGAATGGCTCCCAGTGCGCTGGCGTTGATGACGGCGGTGGGGCCACCGGACTGGCCGATGATGCATGCTCCTTTCAATGGGTTCATGGGCAATAATGGATGAGAGAGTTGTGTTGCGCCCCCTTTCAACGGCGTTGGAGGCAGGAAATGAAATGATAGTCAAACCTATCCGCAGCCCGGAGGGATGTCAAACATTATTGGTTTTCCGGATGGGGCTGGCGGGGCTGGAGAAAGTGGGGAAGAAAAAAGAGCCGGGGTATCAGTTTTTTTGTCTCCAGAGCTTTTCCAATGCGGAGGCAAAGCGTTCCTAGGGCCAGAATTCCATGCGTACCCAGATGGACGGTATCCGTGGGATAGGGGGTGCGGAAGTCCACGCTGCGCAGCTGGAGATCGTCTGCGGGGACATAAACCGCATTGTTGACGGAGAGGGAGGTACGGGATTCTTCCGCCACATCCTTTTGCCCCCTGCCGCACTTCTTCCCTGCCCGGAAAACGGGCCGGAGCGGGCACGGGAAGAACGCTGCCGTAGATAAAAGGCCAGACCGGGGGCTTCCAGATCCGCTCTGATGCGTTTAATCAGGTTGTTCAGGTTGGCGCCGTAAGACAGAGCGTTTTTGATGCCGGCAATGTCCCTTGCGTCTCCTTCCCCTGTTGCCACACCATGGCTTTCAGGACAGGAGCATGTCTCTGTTTTTTCAGAGCTTCCATTCCGTTGCGGACGGTACGGATCAGTTTGACGTATTCTTCCCCTGCTTATCCTGAGAAGTTTTTCCTGGGTTCCATTGCCGGAAAAGGTTGCTTCCGCTCCGGGCGTGTTTGATGATGGCCCATTTTTTGCGGGAATTTTTTCTGCAACGCTGTTCCCAGGCTTAGTTCCACGCCAAAACGGTCGGGGGATTCGGATGCCGGGTTCAAGGGAACAAGCTGTTCTGCCGGTCCTGTCCCTTTGAGGGAGCCGGAATAGTACAGAAGAATCCGTTTATCCGTCTTGAAGCAGGGAGGAATGTTGTTGACATATCCTTGCCCTGTGGCGTTTGACTGGCCGCCGATAAGGATGACGTTGATTTCATCCGCATGCAGGGGTGGCGCCGGAAAGACCGTCAGGGGAGCAAAGCAGCCATGAAAAGAGGAAAAAACGTGCAGAGCGTGGAAGTACGGAAACAATCATGGCGGGGATATCCCTGATACGTTTTCGGAAAGAAGATTCTGTCTTCTGGAGGAATTCTTCTTTGCCTGCTGCCAGGATATTTTACTGTTGGTGCTCTTGTTCCCTTTGATTCTTTCCTTTCCGGAAAAAGGCATTATGCGGAAGGTGCGTGCAGGGAAACGGATTGGCCGGGGTATATTTCCGGAATGACGGAAATGCTCTTGATATTTTTCCCGGCTGTCAGGGAGCGGAGCATCCGTATGAGCTTGTGAACCGTTTTTGTCTGGTTCTCTTCATAATAGGTGATCGTGGGCAGCAGGCGTTCCATGAAGGGTTCATACGTCAGGCTGACCAGGCTGAGCTGATCCGGAATGCTCAGCGAACGGGCTTCCACCCAGGAAAGGATGGGAACGATCTGGTTGCCCCGTGTGGCTACCAGGGCGGACATATCCGGATGTTCTTTAAACGCTTTGGCCAGGTATTCAAAGAAGAGAGGCGTTTCAAACGGGGTGGGAACCAGGATGGGATTCCATCCCTGTTCCGCAAAGCTGAAAAACCTTTTGCATGAGCTGGTGGCCCTTCAACGGATCAGGAGGCAGGCACAGGCCTACCGTTCGGTGCCCCTTTGTTCCAAAGGTGCTGCGCCGCATGATGCGTGGTGGCCGCCCAGTGGCGGTCCAGATAGGGAAGGTTGCTGCTCTGGTAGGAGGTGCCGCGCACAATGCAGGGATGCGGTGCGTCTTGAACCAGAGCTGGGTTTGCTCCGAGGAACGGTGAAGTATCCAGCAGACGCATTCGGATTTGGTAACAAGCTTGGCAAGCCTCTTGTCCGGGTTATTGCCTAAGATCCAGGGAGCTTCAAAGATACGGACGCTGATGCCGTCTTCCTCCAGAATTTTGGAGATGGTATATATCTCCGCCAATACGCTTTGAGCCAGCCTTTTTTGAGGGGCTGGGGCGTCAGAAATCCGAGAATTTCTTTTTTTCCTGAACCGGATGGCAGAAGATATTTTTAACCGTTTCTTCTTCCGTAGTTTTCAGGATGCGCCTCGGAACCTTGATGCGTGGGGGGCAATCCATGCATCCCTTTCCAGAAGGGCCAGGGCCTTTCTGATGGTTTCCCTGCCTACGGATAACCTGTGCCCGAGTTCTCTTTCTCCGGGCAGGATATTGACCAGGCTGCCGCTGAGAATCATCTGTTTGATTTTATTGGCTACTGTTTCAACCAATGAAGAAGCTGGCAACGAAGTCATACTCTTGTATATACGTATCGCATTGCGTGAATTCGAGCCAATTGTAGGGATTGCCTGCCCCGCAGAATCCAAAAAGGAGAGCTGGTGTTGTTGCAAGTTGTTGATATTCTGTAAATCGTTTTTAGGATTTAAGCTACTGGTCTTTTTGATGAGGTAAAGTGGGCAGATAATGTATAAATGATATGGTGTTATCAATGCATTACATTCCTGAGCGGTACGGTTGCAGGTGGTTTGTAATTATTTCTTAATTCATTTAAGATAAATATTTTATTGCGTATTTTGTTGGGCGGAGCCATTTCTTATTCTCCATTTTCTCACTTTCCCCATATTTTCGCTAGGAAATGTGCACGTATCGGCATGGATGACTTTTCTCCCGTTTCCGGCACTAAATCTGCTTGATGAAAGTGAATACCATACCGGGCGCATCCTATGCGCTGACTTGTACGGCTGCGTGTACTATCCATGCGCTTCTTAGCGACGCTTCTTCTCTGGTTATCCTGGAAACGGAAAACCCCGGACAATATTTTTTATAGCTCCCACTGATACAATAGAGGTATCAGACGAACACGCCTTGGTGACACAAACTTTTAAAGCAGCCGCTCCGGGATTGTCTGCCCGCAGCGGCATAAGGTCGGGAGTAAATGCTGATTTAAAAATCCGACGGTGGAAAAAGCGGTATGAACCATTTTTTTTCTGATCGCCCGCGATTAAGCGCAGCGCTCATGAGCAATCCGGTCAAAAGGTTGTTTGTCCATGGTTTTCGAACCTTTACGGGGAGCGGGACTTCACCGCCAGATCATTGTCTGACGCGGACTGGGTGCGGAAGTCCGTCTCATTCCTTCCTGAAATTACTACGGGGAAGTCTCTTTGAGAAATGAAGCGTTATCGACTGATAATAGAAAACCCTGGGAGCGTTTAGCTCCCAGGGTTTATTGATTGGTACCGCCGGTGGGACTCGAACCCACACTCTTTTGGAACTCGATTTTGAGTCGAGCGCGTCTACCATTCCGCCACGACGGCACGTGAAGCGAAAAGAATTAAGAGGCAAGAGGGCTGGAGAGTCAAGAATTTCCTGTGGAATATGGTGAGCTGCTGAAAAAACGGAGGGATTTTCCTGCGGATTCCCTCCGTCATGTTTCCGGATGGAAATAAGTGTTTGGAATGAGCAGTGCACGGCCGCGTTAACGCTTTTTGCGTCCCTTCTCACGCCGCCAACTCCCAAAATGCTCGCACCTCGCATCCTCGAATCCCCTGCGTATGCACATAGCGCGTCTGCAACAGCGTCCCGTCCCGATGCCCCATCGCCGCCTGCAAACGCCCCCAATCGTGAAACATCTTCGCATGATACGACGCAAAGGTATGCCGCAGGACGTCCTGACGCCATGTCTGAAAACCCGCTGCCGAGCGCAAAGCGCGCCACCGCCTGTTCAATCTGGCGGACAGATGAAAACCGACTCCCTCTCTGCCCCCTGCGGATAATAACTCCTCAACCATGCCAACACGGAGCGAGACAGCGGCACCTGCCGACCGCCGCCCGTCTTGCTCTGCCTCGGGCGAATCCGCACCTCCCCCCTCCTCCCAATCCACATCGCCCCAGGTCAAACGCCGCACCTCATACGGACGAATCCCGCCGTAGAGCATCATCGCCACGCCCGCCGCACAGGGGGAAAACTCCTCCCTCTCTGCCGTCCGCAGTAGGCGGCGCACTTCCTCGATACGGAGGGGGACGATCTCCCGCTCCGTCACGCGCGGCACATCCACCAGCCGCACGGGATTATGCGCACACCAGCCTTTCTTCCACGCCACCGTGAACACTCCCGAGAGAATCGCCCGCGCATGACGACGTTGCGAGGGTGAAAGAAAGACTTTCTCCAACACAGCCGCACAGTCCGCCGTCGTCATCGAGCGCATGGGACGCGCCGCCAGATCGGGCACATCTCGCATCATCCTCTGCGTGAAGGAGCGGATATCGCGCAGGGTGAGCGCCGAACGGTCGGCCTTGACGCGC